>Ga0163148_10000014_pt1:0-2500 | contig 190704 bp, 164 predicted proteins | sample OliLakLV19MP7P2_FD_148606 | JGI IMG/M metagenome (GOLD analysis project Ga0163148, IMG submission 148606) | Freshwater microbial mat bacterial communities from Lake Vanda, McMurdo Dry Valleys, Antarctica- Oligotrophic Lake LV.19.MP7.P2 | ecosystem: Environmental > Aquatic > Freshwater...
TCGGAACCCAATGCCGGAAAACCCGAAATGATAGATACGCCGAATAGGGTTCGGTGGTACGGGGACGGGCGAACAGCGGTTCCATCGGAACCCAATGCCGGAAAACTCGAAATGATAGATACGCCGAACAGAGTTCGGTGGTACGGGGACGGGCGAACAGCGGTTCCATCGGAACCCAATGCCGGTAAACCCGAAATGATAGATACGCCGAACAGAGTTCGGTGGTACGGGGACGGGCGAACAGCGGTTCCATCGGAACCCAATGCCGGAAAACCCGAAATGATAGATATGCCGAACAGAGTTCGGTGGTACGGGGACGGGCGAACAGCGGTTCCATCGGAACCCAATGCCGGAAAACCCGAAATGATAGATACGCCGAACAGAGTTCGGTGGTACGGGGACGGGCGAACAGCGGTTCCATCGGAACCCAATGCCGGTAATCCCGAAATGATAGATATGCCGAACAGGGTTCGGTGGTACGGGGACGGGCGAACAGCGGTTCCATCGGAACCCAATGCCGGAAAACCCGAAATGATAGATACGCCGAATAGAGTTCGGTGGTACGGGGACGGGCGCAAAGCGGTTCCATCGGAACCCAATGCCGGTAGCCACAAAAAAAAAGCCCCACCGGTGAGGGTGAGGCTATTGAGGTATGATTTTCCATTTTCGCATTCCTTGCGGGAATGACAAAAGAAAAAAAAACAGGCAGCGACCTACTCTCCCACCCGCTTGGGGCAGTACCATCGGCGCAGAAAGGCTTAACTTCTCTGTTCGGAATGGGAAGAGGTGGAACCCTTTCGCTATAGCCACCGGATAGAGATCTGGTTTAGACCTTTATCTGGAGAATATCTGCTTTTACAGACATTTGCCTTTGTTAATCATGGCAAGTAGGCGAGGAAAGCCGAATACAATTTCGTGTGTTGTTCGTTTAGATTTAAAAAATTTGAGGAAGCTTTCGGGTAATTAGTATTACTCGGCTCCACGCATCACTGCGCTTCCACCTGTAACCTATCAACGTAGTAATCTTCTACGACCCTCAGTGGAATACTCATCTTGGAGACGGCTTCGCGCTTAGATGCTTTCAGCGCTTATCCGTGCCGTACATAGCTACCCAGCGCTGCACCTGGCGGCACAACTGGTACACTAGCGGTACGTCCAACCCGGTCCTCTCGTACTAGAGTCAGATCTCCTCAATATTCCTGCGCCCACAACAGATAGGGACCGAACTGTCTTGCGACGTTCTGAACCCAGCTCGCGTGCCACTTTAATGGGCGAACAGCCCAACCCTTGGGACCTTCTCCAGCCCCAGGATGTGACGAGCCGACATCGAGGTGCCAAACCTCCCCGTCGATGTGAGCTCTTGGGGGAGATCAGCCTGTTATCCCCGGAGTACCTTTTATCCTTTGAGCGATGGCCCTTCCATACAGAACCACCGGATCACTTAAGCCTGCTTTCGCACCTGTTCGAACCGTCGTTCTCTCAGTCAAGCACCCTTGTACTTATACGCTCTTCGCATGATTACCGTCCATGCTGAGGGTACCTTTGCGAGCCTCCGTTACTCTTTTGGAGGCGACCACCCCAGTCAAACTACCCACCACACACTGTCCCCCTTGCGGGGTTAGAACCTAAGTATGGGAAGGGTGGTATTTCAACGACGGCTCCACCATGACTAGCGTCACAGCTTCATAGCCTCCCACCTATCCTACACATCCCATACTCAAGCACAATGTGAAGCTATAGTAAAGGTTCACGGGGTCTTTCCGTCCCGTTGCGGGTAATCGGCATCTTCACCGATACTACAATTTCACCGAGCTCATGGCTGAGACAGTGCCCAAATCGTTACACCATTCGTGCAGGTCGGAACTTACCCGACAAGGAATTTCGCTACCTTAGGACCGTTATAGTTACGGCCGCCGTTTACCGGGGCTTCAGTTAAGACCTTCGAACTTGCGCCCTAAGCCCCTTCCTTAACCTTCCGGCACCGGGCAGGTGTCAGACCCTATACTTCATCTTTCGATTTCGCAGAGTCCTGTGTTTTTGCTAAACAGTCGCTTGGGCCTCTTCACTGCGTCCCACCTTGCGGTGGGAGACTCTTCTCCCGAAGTTACGAGTCTATTTTGCCGAGTTCCTTAGCCATGGATCACTCGAGCGCCTGAGGATACTCTCCTCGACTACCTGTGTCGGTTTACGGTACGGGTTGTATTATCCTAGAGCTTAGAAGCTTTTCTTGGAAGCATGCTCGGGGCAACTATCACCTCACCCGTGGGTTCAGTGTACTATCGTGTTTCAGCTCAACCTACGGATTTGCCTATAAGTCTCATAGCCTACGCACTTCAACGCACTATTCCGTCAGTGCGCGTGCCTTACGCGTCTCCGTCCCTCCTTCGCAAATAATACAAGTACGGGAATATTAACCCGTTTGCCATCGGCGTCGCCTCTCGGCTTATCCTTAGGACCCGACTAACCCTGATCTGATTAACATCGATCGAGGAAACCTTAG
>Ga0163148_10000014_pt1:7500-190704 | contig 190704 bp, 164 predicted proteins | sample OliLakLV19MP7P2_FD_148606 | JGI IMG/M metagenome (GOLD analysis project Ga0163148, IMG submission 148606) | Freshwater microbial mat bacterial communities from Lake Vanda, McMurdo Dry Valleys, Antarctica- Oligotrophic Lake LV.19.MP7.P2 | ecosystem: Environmental > Aquatic >...
TCCATCATGATGTGATAATACCGTTCGCGCAGCGCTTCGGTATCTTCCAACCCCGGCGCGAGCGGCACCAGCAGAAAAAGGTTTTCGCAGCCTTCAGGTGCCACGGTCGGGTCGGTGACGGACGGCGCGCTCACGTAGAACAACGGCTTGTCGGGCCACCGGGGGTTCTCGTAAATGTCGAGGGCGTGTTGCCTGAAGTCGGTATCGAAAAACAGGTTATGGTGCTGCAGCCCTTTCAATTTTTTGTTCACACCTATATAATATAGGAGCGAAGAAGGCGCCATGGTGCGGCTGTTCCAGTAGCCCTCAGAGTATTGCCGGTGTTCCGGTGCCAGCAAATGTTGCTCTACGTGATGGTAATCGGCAGCGCCAACCACGGCATCCGCCTCATAAACAGCAGCGTCGGTCACTACCTTCGTAGCGCGGTTGCCGATAACTTCAATTTTCCTCACCTCGGCGTTCAATACCAATTTTACGCCCTGCTCCTGCGCCACGTTCAGCATGCCTTCCACAATCTGGTGCATGCCGCCCATTGGGTACCAGGTACCCAGAGCCAAGTCGGCGTGGTTCATCAGGCTGTATAGCGCCGGTGTCTTTTCGGGCGTTGCGCCAAGAAAAAGCACCGGAAATTCGAGCATCTGGATGAGTTGTTCGTTCCGGAACAACGACCGCACATACGCAGACATAGAACGGAACATTTGCAAACGGAACAGACTCATCACAATACGCAGATCGGCAAATTCCAGGATGGAAAGACTGGGTTTCCGAACAAACTCCCCCATCCCAACCTCATACTTGTAGCGTGCTTCTTCCAGAAAGGTTTTTAGTTTGGCGCTGCTGCCCGGTTCGTATCGGTCAAACAATTGGTACAAAGCATCCGGACCGGCAGGCACCTCCATCGCATCGTTCTGGCCAAAATGGATGGTGTAAGAAGGATCAAGACGCACAAGGTGGTAATAATCAGCAACTTTTTTGCCAAACAGCCCAAAAAACTGCTCGAATACATCGGGCATCCAGTACCAACTCGGGCCCATATCAAAGGTGAACCCCTGGGTGCGGAACACCCGGGCACGGCCTCCGGGACTTTCATTTTTTTCCAGCATGGTGACGTCGTACCCTGCTTTTGCAAGGCAGGCCGCTGCTGAAAGTCCGGCAAACCCAGATCCGATCACGATTATTTTTTTTGCCAAGTTGGTAGTGCTTTAATTTGATAAGGTTTTTAAACAGTGCTATCCTGATTTTGTTTACAGGAACATCACACCAAAAAAGGATTTCTGCTGCGCTCCCCCCCAATCGTCGTCGCCGGCCCATGCCCCGGATAAACCTTAACGGCGTCATCCAGCGTAAGCAACTGGGTTTTAATGCTGTTGATGAGCACGTCGTAATCGCCGCCAGGCAAGTCGGTGCGGCCGATGCTGCCCTGAAACAGGACATCGCCGGCAATGATGAACCGCGCTTCGCGGCAATAAAAGGAAATGCTGCCGGGCGAATGGCCGGGGGTGAACAATACTTCTAAGCGCGTTTGCCCGAAAGTGATCACCTCCTCCACTTCGATGAACCGTCCGGGCATTGGCGACGCCTCTTCAACGGACACGCCAAAGTACAAAGCCGTCTGTAACAGAGAGTTGAGGATTGGAATTTCCCGCTCGTGGATTTCCAAAGGCAGTTGATAGCGCTTTGCCGAAAAGGCATTCCCCAACACATGGTCAATATGACAATGCGTATTCAGCAGGCGAACAGGCTTTAGATCGTATTCTTCGATGCAACGCTCCAACTCCATACGCTCTGTTGCATTGCAACAACCCGGGTCAATCAAGACGCATTCTTTGGTTTCGTCGTATATAATATAGGTGTTCTCCTCGAAGGGGTTGAATGTCAACCGAACAACATTCGCCATCTTTTTTTATTTTTTTATAATCTGCTGGTGAAAAAAATTGTTATCTTGAAAGCAGCTTTGAAAACCATAAAAAAATACTCCATGCAAAGGTATATTTTTCTGACCTTCTTTTTGTTGCCTGCCTTGGTTGTGCAACTGAGTGCGCAGTACGTCCGCGCGGAGTTTGGCAAAAACCGGGTGCAATATCACGATGACTTCAAGGAGTGGTCGAAGTACGAAAGCGACAATTTTATCACTTTCTGGTATGGGGAAGCGAGGAATGTGGGGCAGGCTGCCGTGCAGATAGCCGAGCAAGATTTCAAAAACATCCAGGCCGTGCTGGAGCACCCGCTCAATGAAAAATTGCAGATCATCGTCTACACCGACCTTACCGATCTCAAACAAAGCAATATTGGCGTAGAAGACGCCTTTGTGAATACCGCCGGCCAAACCAAAATTGTCGGCAACAAGATTTTTGTATATTTCAACGGCGATCACACCCACTTGCGCAGCCAGATCCGGGAAGGCATTGCCAGCGTTTACTTAGACGCCATGCTTTTTGGTTCCACCTTGCAGGAAATTGTCCAGAATGCCGTGATGATGAACCTGCCTGACTGGTTTAAACAAGGTTTGACGTCCTATATCGGCGAATACTGGAATACGGAAACGGATAATTTGCTGCGCGACGCCCTGCTGGACAAAAGCTTCAAAGGGTTTGAACAATTAGCTGCCGAAAACCCACGCTTGGCCGGGCATGCATTCTGGTATTTTATTGGCGAAAACTACGGGGCTTCTACGGTTTCCAACTTGCTTTACCTCACCCGAATCAATCGTAGCGTCGAAAGCGGCTTTCTTTATGTACTGGGCGCTTCCTATTCTTCTATTATTGACAGTTGGGAAGTATTTTTCAGGCGCAGGTACGAAAACGAATTGCTTGGCCGGGTGGATCCGGAAGGCCGGAAAATCGCCATCAAAAACAAACGCAACCTGCCCATCAGCCAGCTTCGGGTGAGCCCGGATGGCCGACAGATTGTTTATCAGACGAATGAAATCGGCCAGGTTAAGGTCTATGTGCAGGCTTTGTCGGGCAAAAGCGAGCGCACCCAGATTTTTAAAGAGGGGTTCCGGAATGCTTTTCAGGCAACAGATTATGGGTATCCGCTCATCGCCTGGAATCCGAATGGCCAGCAAATCGCCATTTTGTTTGAACGACGGGACATCGCCAAGCTGCTGCTGTACGATGTTAAAACCGAAAAAAAGACCCTGCAGGATCTGGCGCCGGAATACCAGCGGGTTCACAGCATTGATTTTGTAAATCCGGTGACTTTGGTGTTCTCCGCAACCATCCGCGGGTTTTCTGATATTTTCCTGTATTTCATCAACACCCGGCAATCGGAACGCCTGACCAATGACATTTTTGACGACCTCGACGCCGCTTTCGTCAAAGTCAATAACCGACGCGGTATTCTGTTCGCTTCAAATCGCCCGGATTCGCTGATGCTGCAACCCAAATTGGACAGCATCCTCCCCGTTCAGAGTTTCGATATTTTCTACTACGACCTTGATGAAAGAATCCGGGAACTGGTGCGGGTGACGAATACGCCTTATGCCAACGAAAAAGCGCCAGTTGCTGTGGACGCCACCTATTTTGCCTGGCTGAGCGATCAAAGCGGCATCTATAACCGGGAAGCCGGTTACCTGGAAACCTACCTCCACCATTACGACCGCTATGTTTCCCTCAACGACGGAACAGAAATCATCGTCAACGCCGACTCCTTGCTGAGCCGCATTGACACTGCACAAATAGAGACCATTGTGATGCGGCCCGTTTACAAAAAACGCGCAATCACCCATTCCAATACCAACTACACCCGCAACCTGATCGGGCAGCACACCTCGCCTGCGTCTATGCGCGTCGTGGAGTTGGTGTATAAAGACGGCAAACACCAGGTGATGGTGTCGCCCTTAGCTGCAGATAGTGTGATCCAGACCGCGAACACGACCTTTCAATCGGTTCGGCCCGTTGCAAAACCCTTGTTTGAAACTGCGCCGGAAGGCCAGCCTTCACCCGCCGATGCTGTGGAAAAATTGCTAAAAGAACGACCGCCCGTTACACCGGATACGCTCAAGCTGCCCGAAATGAAAAGGGATACCGATAAAATTGACATTGACAATTACCTTTTCCAAAGCGAGTTCGACGATGAGGATACGCCACCGGTGGTCATTAAAATAGATACCGAAGAAAAATCGGAAGTATTAGAAGATCCCCTTCCTGCCAAACCGCAGCGCAACAGCCCGAAGCGAATCGGGACAGCCGCGACCGGGGCAACCGAAGAAATTCACCGTTTCCGTCCGGGCATCATCATTCCTTACCGCTTGTTGTTCCAGGCCGATTTCGTTCAGACGCAACTCGATAATTCTATCCTCTTTGGAACCTGGGAAAGCCATGCTGCGAACTCCCGAGGTGATTTTCAGCCACCTTTGGGCATTTTGTTCAAGGCGAACTTTAAAGACCTGCTGGAAGATTACGATTTGGAGGGCGGCGTCAGAATACCCACTTCCTTCAACGGTTCAGAGTATTTTATCACGTTTAAGGACAAGAAAAAACGCTTAGACAAATACTATACCATTTACCGGAGCAATTTCCGGGAGACGGTGGATACCATCAGTTTCATCATTCCCCGGCAGGAGGTCAACACCATCCTGGGGCAGTTTGGCGTTTCCTGGCCATTAGATATTTTCAGAAGTTTTCGAGCTACAGCAGGGATACGCCGCGACCGGGTGACCCGGCTTTCCACAGAGCGCTCTACCTTAGAGCAAGCTTCTGTGAACCAACAACGCGCAAGCCTTCGCTTAGAATACGTTTTTGACAACACCCTCGACCTCGGTATCAACTTGATGAGGGGCAGTCGCTACCGGCTCTATGCAGAGGTTTTCAAAAGTTTTAACCTCGATTTTTCAGATGGGGCAAGCCTCAACTTCGGCAAAGGCATCATGACCATCCTGGGCCTCGATGCCCGGCACTATCACCGCCTTGATAAATATTCCATCGTGGCGATGCGGGTAGCAGGCGCGACTTCTTTTGGTGCAGAAAAAATTTCTTACCAGATGGGCGGTGTGGAAAACAGTTTGTTCTCGACCCAATTCAACGAAGAAATTCCAAGGCTGGAAGGCAACCTGGCGTTCAATGCCCTGGCTGCTCAAATGCGCGGCTTTGCCCGGAATATTCGCAACGGCAACTCCTACGCTTTGATCAATACCGAATTGCGCGTTCCGGTTTTCCGGTATTTGTCCAAAAATATCCGTTCTGCTTTTTTCCGGAATTTTCAGGTGGTCGGCTTTTTCGACGCCGGGACAGCCTGGAGTGGGAGCAATCCGTTCAGCAAAGATAATCCACTTAATATCAGCACATTCCCAACAGACATCAGAGATCCCTTGGTTTCCGTGCGGGTGAAATATTTCCGGGATCCAATCGTGGCGGGTTATGGCGTAGGGCTTCGCTGCCTTGTTTTTGGGTATTTCCTCAAACTCGACTATGGCTGGGGAATCGAAACCCGCGATGTTCAGGAACCGCGTTTGCATTTTTCGCTGGGCACGGATTTTTAGAATATCCACTTTTTAGAATACCCACAACTTTCCTGTTGTTTTCCCGCTCTGTGGTCGCAGTCCGGGCTAAACTTGTTTTGTAAAAACCCGGATATGGGGTTGGTATACCTGCCTCGTTTTCAGCTAAACCTACCTTTATTCGTTTCTTTCAAAAAAAAGTGAAAGAAAAAAAATAAAATTACGTGTTTAGACATCAAACTAAAAGATTGTTTATCAGTTAATTATACTATCATATAGATAAAGCTTGACCCGTCATCAGCATTATTGATCAAAAAACAGCCTACTTTTCTTGCATTTTGTTGAATACAATCGTACATTTGGTTCAACAAAACAGAACAACCTATCCTGTTTACTTAAACAAAAAAAGAGCGCATCATGTCACAAGTAGAATTCCACAGTCGTTTCCACGAAATATCACCACTGCTTCAGGCTTTTGCGTACAACCTGACGAAGAACAATGAGGACGCAAAAGATCTGCTACAGGAAACTGCCTTCCGTGCTATGACCAACCAGGACAAATTTCTGGCGGGTACGAACCTCAAGGCATGGTTGTTTACCATCATGAAGAATATCTTCATCAACAACTATCGCAAAAAGATGAAGTCCAACACCATTATGGACTCCACCGATAATCTGTATTACATCAACTCCGGGAGCACCATTATTTCCAATTCGGCCGAATCAAATATTACCATGCAGGAACTCACGGGTATGCTTGATACTTTAGACAACAGCATCAGGATTCCCTTTCTGATGCACTATCAAGGATATAAATACCAGGAAATCGCAGATCACCTGAGTTTGCCACTTGGCACTGTAAAGAGCCGCATATTTTTTGCCCGCAAAGAACTCAAAGGCATGGTTGGCAGGCATTACGGGCAGCTTGTGCATGCCTCTGCTTCTGCCGAAATGGAAATGATTGAAGATTAGAATTACTTGCGCTTCTTATTGAAATGCGCGCTCTCGCTTTTTCCTTTAAGTTGCGTATTTTGTACAGCAATCAGGAACACTGCCGGATGTTTATGAACGTCCGGCATCCCTGATTCAGCCCATTCCGTAATCGTTTTAGTCACGATGTATTCCCCCGGAAGAGAAATGTCCATTGCAATGCAGAGCAAAGTTTCGGCCATCAGGGCTTGAAGTGCTGTTTCAAAAACCATTGCGTTCCGGTAAGGCGTTTCAATGAATAACTGCGTTTCCTGCTGCCGCGCCGCACGCTGCTCCAGCATTTTCAAGTCTTTCATCAAGAGTTCGCGTTTTGGCGAAAGATAGCCATGGAAACAAAACCGCTGGCCGTTCATTCCTGAAGCCATCAACGCCATCAGCATGGCAGAAGGCCCCGTCAGGGGAATAACTGCAATACCCTGGCGCTGCGCCCACGCCACCATGATGGCTCCCGGATCGGCCACACAGGGGCAACCTGCTTCAGAAAGCAGGCCGACGTTTCCGCCTTTCAACAAAACATCCATTGCCCCGCGCAGTTCAGATTCCTGGGTATGTTCGTTCAGTTCATAGAAAGAGAGGGGTTCAAGCGAGCGCTCCGGATTCAGTTTTTTAATCCAATACCTGGCTGTTTTTGCGCGTTCCACTACGAAGTAATCAAGCTGTCGCAGCACTTCTGCCGTATATGCAGGGATACTGTGCAAGCCTCCTTCTTCGCCAAGCGGCACCGGAATGAGGTAGAGCTTTCCTTTTGTCGGCATTGTTTATGATGATTATTATTGCGATCCAAATCGCAAGAATAAGGGTAATTATTTACCTTTCATCCATTAATATACTACAACAGATGCCATACCAGGATATCCAATTTTCAACAGCAGAACTGAACCGCTACCAACGGCACCTCAGCATTCCCGGTTTCGGCCTGGAAGGGCAACAGAAATTGAAAGCGGCAAAGGTGTTGGTGATTGGTGCCGGCGGTCTTGGCAGCCCACTGTTAATGTACCTTGCCGCAGCAGGTGTGGGTCATATCGGCATTGCGGATTTTGACGTGGTAGAAGATAGCAACCTACAGCGCCAGGTGTTGTTTGGCGAAGCAGACCTGGGAATCCTGAAAGTAGAGGCTGCAAAACGCCGGCTTGAAGCGTTGAATCCGCACATCCGGATCCTCCTGCACCCTGAAAAACTGAGCGCTCAAAATGCCTTGAACATCCTCAAGGACTATGATCTCGTCGCAGACGGATCCGACAATTTCCCTACCCGCTATTTAGTCAACGATGCCTGTGTGCTGCTCGGCAAAACGAATGTGTATGCCGCAGTCTCCCGGTTTGAAGGCCAAGTTTCCGTTTTCAATTACCCTGACCCGCAGGGCAATTTTGGCTCCAACTACCGCGACCTCCACCCGGTTCCCCCTCCGCCCGGATTGGTTCCAGACTGTGCAGAAGGGGGCGTATTGGGGGTATTGCCGGGCATCATCGGAAGTTTACAGGCATTGGAGGTGGTGAAGGTCATTACCGGTTTGGGACAGGTATTGCACGACCGAATTTTCATTTTTGACGGTTTGCACTTCGAAACGCGCATTTTCAAAATCCGGAAACGCGCCGATAATCCGCTGAACGGAGAAAATCCAACCATTTCCCAGCTCATTGACTACGAGGAATTTTGCATGATGCAATCTCCCGGCAAGCCGGTTCGCGAACTCAGCGCCGCTGAATTCCTGCAATGGCAGGCATCGGGCGAAACATTCCAACTCATAGATGTGCGCGAGCCGGAAGAATACGCCGCAGCCAATATCGGCGGAGAATTGATCCCATTATCCGCGATCCTCAAAAGTGAACACCAGATTTCCAGGGAATTAAAAGTAGTCGTCCACTGCAAATCAGGCAGCCGGAGCGCCAAAGCCATCCGCGATCTGGAAAAAGAGTTTGGTTTTGAAAATTTATACACCCTGAAAGGCGGAATCGAAGCTTATTTACAATTGGATAGGCACTCCCCCGTAGACTTTACCCGTTGAATCCGTTAGCCGTGTGTGGTATAGCTCGTGCGGCAGGCGGTTCGTTTTGAAGTTGAATTTAAACCGGTGTTTGCCTGGCTTGCGTACTTCGTTTTCAAAAAAGGTAAATACGCGTTCTCCCGCTTCATTGTACACGGCAAAAGTAGCAATGATGTCCGTTGTGTTTTCGTACTCAAAAGTTCCACTGACCGCCACCGGTTCATTTTGAAAGGCGGTTTCTCCCGGCCGGTTCGTCTCAGCGTATTGGATATGGTAGGTGGGCACGGGTTTTCCAAGCAATTCGGCAGTGAACTTCGCCAGATTTGGGTCTCCGATGCCTTCAATGCCATGGTTATTGGACACTGCCCAAACGGCGTACTGCGCTGCTCCGGATTCGTGTAATTTCTGGTCGTTAATGTACTTTGCCACCTGCGCCAATACACCGGTAGCCATTCCGGCAGACGAAAAAGCGAGACCTGCAAGCGGCGAGGCTCTGTTCGCCCGAATGCACAAGGTGTGGAGCGACGCGCTTTTGCGGGCTCCTTTCTCTATGGTGACTAAGCGATCCCGGACGACCATCAGATCCTGATAGGTGGAGTCGGCAGCATAAAAAAGGTAGCCAGCCGGCACGATCATTTCCAGGTCGCGTTTGTAGACGTTTTCAAAGTTGACTTTGAGCGCCAGGTTGCGGTGACCGCCGGTTCCGCTGGCATTTAGCTTTATCCAGCCATTTTCCAGCGCTTTTGTCAGGGAAATTGGTTGAGCAAAAAGCAGGGAATTGGCCTGCATGCAGATGCAGAGGAGAAGAATCAGGTTACGCATAAAGATTTTCGTTTGAGAAGATAACGCACGCTGATTAGAAAAATTTGAAGCCCGTTCCATGCGGTTTGCCACTTCTGTAAGGAATCAATCCACCTTTGCTCGTTCATTTGCCGCTGTTAGGGGAATATTTGAAGGCAGGTCTGCATATTTTCGTACCTTTATGCATTATTTAAACAACAAGGAAAGCGACTGAGTAGATGTACATGAAGCACCTCGATTTCTTCAGAGAAGGAATCCGCAACATCCGTACGACGGGCACGATTACCCGGAGTTCTCGTTTTTTATGCCGCGAAATGATCCGTCCGTTCCATTTTGAAAAGGCGAAAATCATTGTAGAGCTGGGTGCCGGCGACGGCGTCATTACCCGCCATATTCTCGACCGCATGTCTGCAGACTCAAAACTGATTAGTTTTGAGGTCAATGACAAATTCTGCGAAATCCTCCGCAACATCCATGACCCCCGATTAGTGGTTGTTGAAGATTCCGCCGAGCACATCGGCACCCAACTACAGGAGCACGGCTTTGACCATGCGGATTACATCGTTTCGGCGCTGCCGTTTCTTTCTTTGCCAAAAGACCTCGGCACTGACATTTTGCGTAAAAGTGCTGCTGCGCTTCGCCCGGGAGGGGTTTTCACCCAAATGCAGTACTCGCTGCTCCTCAAGCATCTTTACGAATCCATTTTCGACAAGGTAACCCTGCGTTTTGTCCCGCTGAACGTTCCCCCTGCTTTTGTGTTTATTTGTGAAAAGGCCAATGAGAAGTAGGAGCATTTATAAGATGCTTATGGCCTTGATTCCGGATCATCATTTCAAACTGATAAAGCTATTCCATTATGAAACTGCATGGATTCATTGCCTTGATTGTGCTGTCGGGTGTCATTTTTTCCTGTAAAAATATCAATCCGCCAACGCCGAAAATATTCCGAAAAGCGTTGACAACGCTGCCTTTGGATCGGATCAAATTGCCGGAAGGCTTCCAGATTGACGTCTATGCGGAAAATATCACCGACGCCCGTTCCATGGATTTGTCTCCAAACGGCACGCTATTCGTCAGCACCCGCGGAGAAGATAAAGTGTATGCCCTGCGCGATACCAACAACGACTACCACACCGATCAGGTTTTTGTAATTGCAAAAGGCTTAAAAATGCCCAACGGCGTTGCATTCAAAGATGGTCACCTCTACGTTGCTGAAGTGAGCCGCATTTTAAAGTTCGAAAATATAGAAGCCAATTTAGCCAACCCGCCCGCGCCCAAGGTCATTTATGACCAATACCCGACCGAAACCCACCACGGCTGGAAGTACATTGCTTTTGGCCCCGATGGCAAACTCTATGTGCCGGTTGGCGCACCCTGCAACATCTGTGAATCGGAAAAAGAAATTTATGCCAGCATCACCCGCATGAACCCCGACGGCTCCGGCCTTGAAATCGTGCAGCGCGGCATCCGCAACACCGTGGGCTTCACTTGGCACCCGAAAGACAAAACCCTTTGGTTCACCGACAATGGCCGCGATATGATGGGCGACGATATTCCTGCCTGTGAACTGAACCACGCGCCCCGCGACGGGATGCACTTCGGTTATCCTTATTGCCACCAGGGCGATTTGCCTGATCCGGAATTTGGCAAAAAGCGCAATTGTTCCGAATTCACTCCACCTGCACAAAAAACGACTGCGCATGTGGCACCGCTGGGACTGGAGTTTTATACTGGCGAACAATTTCCTTCAAAATACCGCAACCAGATTTTTGTGGCGGAACACGGTTCCTGGAACCGCAGCAAAAAAAGCGGCTACCGCGTGATGATGGCTACGCTGGAAGGCGATAAAGTCGTGCGGTATGAGCCTTTTGCGGAAGGCTGGTTAGACGTGGCCGAAGACGACGTGTGGGGCAGACCGGTTGACATCGAGCTGATGCCCGACGGCTCTATGCTGGTGTCGGATGATTTTGCGAATGCGATTTACCGGATTACCTATTCCAAATAAGCCTTACTTCCTGAACGGCGAATTATTCTGGTGTTCCCGGATGAGGCGTTGGGCATGATACACGCTTAGCCCCAGTACGCCAGCTGCCAGCAATACCAGTTCGCTGTACAATTCCTGTACGAAGAGGAAATCGTAGGTGCCGTGTACCAGCACAGCAACCAACAAACCTTGGAGCAGCAGCCTCCAGCGCCGCACGGGATCAAACTTCGCCTTCCCGGCGTAATACCCCATGATGACCGCAAATGCGCCGTGCGCCGGCACGGCCGTAAAGCCGCGCATCACCGTAGTCGAGATCCCGAATTGATTGGCGTAAGCAATATTTTCCATCGTGGCGAACCCCATTGCAATCAACACGGCGTAGAGGATGCCATCCATGGGTTCGTTAAAAAAGGAGCGAAAAAACGGGTAAGCCAGCAGGCAAAGCCACTTGATGCCTTCTTCGGTTAGCGCCACAATGCCAAAAGAATGCAGGCCTGCGGATAAAACATCCCTGCGGTAGCGAACGCCGGTGGCGGCGTGCGCCCAGATTTCTGCCTGAAGCGCCGGCCAGGTCGCCAACGCGCCAAGCACAAAACAAAGCACGATGGGCAGACGCGGTTCCTGCTCGAATTTATCGGCCCGGTAGATGTACCAACTGAGCAGTACGCCTGGTAATGCGGCAAGGAGGAAGAGGAGTGGCGTCATATACGTTAGTCTTTTGGTGCAATAGGGATTTGATGAATCACCCCGGCTGCTTTGTCCAATTCCGACAATTTCCCCACATCCACCCAAATCCCACCGTTGTGTCGATAAGCAGCAATGACCCGGGAAGCAGCCGCTTCTAAATAAACGTCTACAATCGAAAAAACCGGTCGCGCTTCCGGCATAAAAGTAAAGATTTCCGGGGAAAGCACGTGGATGCCGCTAAAAGACCATGGCGTCGCGGTTTCAGACGGCCGGCTTCGCTTAACTTCACCCGTGGCTGTGTTTTGCCAACCGCACAAGTCGTCGTTTTCGTCAAACAGGAAAGCGCGGGAGCTCGATCGGTGTTGCACAGCCAGTGTGGCCAACCGATCGCTGCCGAGGTGTGTTTCGTATAACTTCCCCAGGTCGAGGTCGCTGAGGATGTCCGCATTGTAGACCAAAAACGGCCCACCATCCAAAAACCAGGCTGCTTTTTTCAGCCCGCCCCCAGTGTCTAATAACAAATCCCGCTCATCCGACACCTCAATGTGGATGCCGAAACCGTTATTCTTTTCCAAAAAACTGAGGATTTGCTCGCCGTGGTAATGGATGTTGATCATGATTTCGCGAAAGCCAAATAATTTCAGCCGCCGGATGCTGAATTCCAGCAGGGCCATGTCGGCCACTTCGATCAGGGCTTTCGGGCGGTTTTCCGTCAGCGGACGCAAGCGCGTGCCCAATCCCGCAGCAAAAATCATGGCTCTCATGTCCGTTTTTTGTTTTTACGTGTCCATCACTGCTCCTTCATCTTCACCATCGTCAAAATCGTCGCAATGGCCACCGTTTCGCCGGTTTCATCGTAGACATCCACCAACCATTTCACGATACCTTTTCGGATATCTGCTTCGTCGCGTTTTTCCTGCGCAATTTTTTCTTTTGCCGTAAGGCGCACCCCGATGGTCATACCCGGGTAGACTGGTTTGGTAAAGCGGCATTCTTCCAAGCCGTAGTTGAGCAATACCGGCCCTTTTTTGGGATGCACAAACATGCCCGCAGCTTTCGACAACACCCAGTAGCCATGCGCGACGCGTTGCTCGAAAACCGTGCCTTCCAGCGAAGTCACATCTACGTGGGCGTAGAAATGGTCGCCGCTCAGGTTCGCAAAGTTGACAATATCCGCATCCGTCACGGTATGGTGGTGGGTCGTATAGGTTTCTCCGATCTGGAGTTCTTCAAAATGCCGCTGGAAAGGATGCACCGGTGTTTCGATTTGCCGGGCGCCGTATTGATAGACCTGGGTCAGGGCAGTGATCATGGTCGGATGCCCCTGGATGGCCGTGCGCTGGAGGTAGTGTTTGATGCCACGGATGCCGCCTAATTCTTCGCCGCCGCCTGCACGCCCCGGGCCGCCGTGCATCAACAGCGGCATCGGAGAGCCGTGGCCCGTGCTTTCTTTGGCGCTTTCGCGGTTCAGCACCAGAATGCGCCCATGATAAGCAGCGGCCTCCATCACATAGTCTCGGGCGATGGTTTCGCTGTGCGTACAAATGGTGCTCACTAAGGAGCCTTTGCCGAGGTTGGCCAATTCGATGGCTTCTTCCAGCGAGCAATAGGGCATGAGCGTCGCCACCGGCCCAAACGCTTCGATGTTGTGGGATGCCTGTTGTTTAAACGGCGCATCGTTCAACAACAAAATTGGCGGCAAAAAGGCTCCTTTTTCTTTGCTGGCACCAATGGGTTCAAAGTGATCGAGGTTGCCGTAAACGATGCGGGAATCTTGCATTAGTTCCTCCACACGCCGCCGCACCAAAGCTTCCTGCGCTTTGGACACCAACGCACCCATCCTCACCCCTTCTGCGCGCGGATCGCCGAGTGTAGTTTGTGCGAGCGCTTTGCCCAAGGCAATTTGTACCGCTTCCACTAAGTTCTCCGGCACGATAATGCGGCGGATGGCGGTGCATTTTTGACCGCACTTGGCCGTCATTTCCCGGCGAACTTCTTTGACAAACAGGTCAAACTCCGGCGTACCCGGTGTGGCGTCCTCCCCCAATACCGCCGCATTCAGGCTGTCGGCTTCCATATTGAACGGCACGGAATTTTGTACAATAACCGGTAAGCCGCGCAGCATGCGCCCCGTTGTGGCCGAGCCGGTAAAAGTGACCACATCCTGAGAGGTCACGGCGTCGAGGATGCCAACGCCTTTGCCATTTACCAATTGCAGCGCCCCTTCCGGCACGATGCCCGATGCCACGATGTCGCGCACCATCGCTTCCGCCAGAAAAGAGGTGACTTCCGAAGGTTTTACAATTGCCGCCATGCCCGCCAGCCAGTTGGCGGAAAGCTTTTCCAGCATGCCCCAGATTGGAAAATTGAAGGCGTTGATGTGGATGGCGATTCCGGGCTTTGGCATCATGATGTGATGGCCGATGAAGCCGCCTTCTTTGGACAATTTGACCGCGTCGCCATCCACATAAAAAGTCGTGTCCGGCAGTTTGCGGCGCAGGCTTGCGTAAGCAAACAAAGTGCCGATCCCTCCTTCAATGTCAATCCAGCTATCGGCGCGGGTAGCGCCGGTGCGGTAGCTGAGGGTATAGTAAGCTTCTTTTTTATCCGTCAGAAAAAGCGCCAGCCGCTTCAGCATCAGGGCCCTTTGCTGAAAGGTCATGCGGCGCAACGCAAGGCTGCCGGTTCGGCGGCCATAGTCCATCATGGCGGCATAATCTAAGCCTTCCGTGTTAAAGGTGCCGATGACTTCACCGGTAACGGCATCTAATTGCGGCAAACCTTCGCCTGCGTGGGGCGCCCATTGCCCGAGCGCATAATGTTGTAGTTTCATATATGGTGGTTCTATTTGGACTGCTAAGTACGGGAATAAAATTTTGTTTCTAGGTGGAACGAAAGGGCGTTTAGTGGAAAAGGATTCGATTTTTGCCAGATTAGCCAATTCCGGCCACTTCTGCTTCCGAAATTTCCTGCATGCACCTGAAATGGCCTTTCGGACATTCAGAAAACCCGATCTTCGAGCAAGGCCGGCAAGGCAACCCCAACACCTCAACGCTTGTGTTTCGGTTCACCCCGACCGGATAGTAGGGGATCATTCCGAAAGCCGGGATGGTATTGCCCCAGATGGAAACAAGGTCTTTGCCTAAGGCGGCTGCGATGTGCATCAAACCGGTGTCGTGGCTGATAACTTTGGCAGCCTGGCGCACCATAGAGGCAGACTGGTTCAGCTTCAGGGTGCCACAGGCGTTGACGACGTGGGGGCCGGCAGCCGAGGCAATGCGTGCGCCGGATTCGGCTTCATCCGGGCCGCCAAGCAACAAAACGGGGTGTTGCAACAGGCGGCATACGGCAATAATTTTGGCTTCGGGCAAGCGTTTGGTTGCGTGCGCTGCGCCGGTGACAAAAGCGATATAGGGCAGCGGGGAAAGGCCGTCGGGCAGGCGCGCCTTTAAGAAAGCGACGGCGTCCACTTCGTCTTCTGCGGGGATAAAATAGTCTAACCCCGCACCGTCGTTCAACACGTTCAGCGGGCGCACGGTGTCTAGGTAACGGTCAACAACATGGCGATTGGGCAGGCGGTTGATTTTCCAATTGACCATCAACCACTTTTCAAAATTGAGCTTGTTGAAGGCATAGCTGCGTACGCGCCAAAGCGCCAAACGTACACGCAGGCTGCGCAGGTTGCGGTGCAAATCAATCACCAGGTCAAACCTCTCGGCGCGCAGTTGCGGCAATACCTCCGTGACTTCTTTCCGGAAGGTCCAAACTTTGTCTATGTATGGATTAGCCGCCAAAACCGCCTGAAAAGCCTGCTTGGTCAGGTAATGTACTTCCACGCCGGTTTGTTTTTTCAAACAGCGCACCACGGGCGTCGTCAGCACGATGTCGCCGATGGAAGAAAAGCGGATGATCAGGATTTTTTTCATCGTTCTTTTTATAAAACCACGCGAATTGCGGGTAATCGAACACCCAAAGCTGCGTGTTTTTCACTACTTTTGCACCCTGAAAATTTTCAAGCGGCAAAGTTGGAACAATGATCGAGAAATTAGAAGCAATTAAGGACAGATTTCACCACCTCGAAGAGCAGATGGCCGACCCTGGCGTGCTCGCCGATATGGATCGCTACAAAAAGGTCAGTAAAGAATACAAAGACCTGAAGGGCGTTGTGGATGCGTTCGATGCCTATAAAAAAGCTTTGGATACCGTCGTGAACGCCAAAGAACTGCTGCGCGAAACCGATGAAGAACTGCGCCAGATGGCCCAATTCGAGCTTGACGAATGGGAACCCCGCCTGCCTGAATTGGAAGAAGCACTGCGCGTCCATCTCATGCCCAAAGACATGGAGGACACGAAAGACGTGCTCTTCGAAATCCGTTCCGGTACCGGCGGCGACGAGGCCAGCTTGTTCGCTGGCGACCTCTACCGCATGTACACCCGCTATTTTGATGAGAAGGGGTGGGAAGTGGAGACTATTTCTGTGACAGAAGGTACCGTAGGCGGTTACAGCAAACTTGTGCTGGAGATCCACGGGAACGAGGTCTACGGCAAACTCAAATTCGAGTCGGGGGCGCATCGGGTGCAACGCGTCCCGAAAACGGAATCCCAGGGCCGCATCCACACTTCCGCTGCTACGGTGGTGGTGATGCCCATTCTGGAAGTCGAAGATGTACAAATTAACCGGTCTGACTTAAAAATTGACGTTTTCCGAGCCAGCGGTGCCGGTGGTCAGCACGTGAACCGAACAGAATCGGCTGTGCGCATTACCCACTTGCCCACAGGAGTCATTACGGAAAGCCAGGAAGCCCGTTCTCAGATCCAAAACCGGGAAATTGCCATGCAGCGCCTCATTTCGCAGGTGCAGGAAAAAAAGCGCGCAGAAGTAGAAAACGAAGTATCCACGCGCCGCCGCTCTTTAGTTGGCTCCGGCGACCGCTCCGATAAAGTCCGCACCTACAACTGGCCGCAAAACCGCGTCACCGACCACCGACTGGAAGGCGACAATAAAAACTTCAACTTAGATAAAATTATGGAAGGCGATATCGGCGGCCTGATCGAAACGCTCCAGATTGCGGAAAATGCAGAGCGGATGAAAGGGGAAGCTGCTGCTTGATATTAATAAACACCGATAGATAGCATCACCAGCGTACAAGCCACTTCCACTTCTACGCCTTTCTCCCGCGCCAGCCGCATCAATTCCGGGTTTTCTGTCCCCGGGTTGAAGATCAGGCGTTGCGGTTGCAGGCTGAAGATGTAGTCGTAATAATCGCGCTGGTGCTCCGGGTTGAGGTACAGCGTAACGGTGTCTACCCCGCTGATTTCAGGTTGTCCGTTTTGGATGGGCACCCCTTCGATTTCGCCCTTTCGAATACCTACCGGAATGGCTTCATGGCCATAGGCAAGCAGCTTTTTCACAGCGAGATACGCGTAGCGCTCAGGATTGGGCGTAGCGCCCAGCACAACAGTTTTTTTCATGGCTTACGTATCGAAAGGGGATACCCTTTTTGGAAAGGTATCCCCTTTCGTCATGATCAAATCATCAACCGGATCGGATCTTCCAGTATACTTTTGAAGGTTTGTAAAAATTGCGCCCCGGTAGCGCCGTCCACCACGCGGTGGTCGCTCGACAGGGTCACGCGCATCAGGTTGCCTACCACAATCTGGCCGTCTTTTACGATGGGCTTTTCAGCAATGGTGCCGATGGCCAAAATGCAGGCATCCGGTGGATTGATAATGGCCGTAAATTCTTCGATGCCGAACATGCCGAGGTTAGAAATGGTGAAGGTATTGCCCTGCATTTCCTGCGGCTGAATTTTGCGCTCTTTCGCTTTGGCAGCAAACGCTTTCACCTCCGTATTGATCTGAGAAAGCGTTTTGATGTCTGCCTGGCGTACGACCGGCACCACGAGGCCGTCTTCCACCGCTACGGCTACGCCGATGTTGATGTCTTTGTTATAGCGGATTTTATCGCCCAGCCAGGAGGAGTTGACTGCCGGATGTTGCCGCAAAGAAGCTGCAACGGCTTTGATGACAAAATCGTTGAAGGATATTTTGACCGGGGAAATTTCATTCACCTGAATACGCATCGCGATGGCTTTGTCCATGTTGATTTCCACCGTGAGGTAGAAATGGGGCGCCGTAAATTTGCTTTCGCTCAGGCGGCGTGCAATGGTTCTGCGCATCTGGCTGACCGGCACTTCTTCATATTCGCCACTACCGGCGGCGTAAACAGTTGCCGGAGCTGCCGGCGTTTCGGGTTTGGCCGTTGCAGGGGCTGATTTTTGCGATTCAAGCGCCGCTTCCACGTCCTTTTTGATGATGCGACCCTGGTCGCCCGAGCCAGCTACCTTTGCGATGTCAATCCCGGCGTCCTTTGCGATACTGCGCGCCAATGGAGAAGCTTTGACGCGTTTGTCGTCATCCTCATCAGAAGCAGCATTTGCCGGCACTTCCGGCGCAGGAACTACAGCTTCCAGCGCAGGCACTGCTGCTTCCGGAGCTGCTGTTTTCTGGCCATTGCTTCCATTATTGCTGCCGTCCTGAGCAGCAGCAAGGGCGGTTTTCCAATCTTCGCCTGCTTTTCCAATGACGGCAATGACGCCGTCAATGGGCACGGAACCTTCTTTCACGGCAATGTGCAACAAGATGCCGTCGGTGAAACTGTCGAGTTCCATCGTTGCCTTATCGGTTTCCACTTCGGCGAGCGTGTCGCCGGATTCAACCTTATCTCCTTCTTTTTTCAACCAGGAAACGATATTGCCTTCCGTCATGGTGTCGCTCATGCGTGGCATTTTGATGATCTCGGCCATAGCAGCAGTATTTTTTATTCTGTATTTAGGTGCAAAATTGGGCTTGTTGCCCGTTGCGATGCGCAAAAATGCAATATTTAGGTGATTTTTTCACCTTATTACAACAAGGAAGATCGCAAACCGCGCCCTCATTCCAAACAAAAAACAAGGGCGCGGCGCTTTGGTTCTAAACTATAGCGGTTACTGTTTCTGAACCGGGTAGGATAATTGCCGGCCATTTTTCTCCAATCGCACCCAATACAAGCCGGCTGGCCAGCTTTCCGTGGAAATGTGCCGCGACCAGCGCTTGTCAATATTTTCCGTAAATGACTGAACGAGCCGACCTTCCGCATCAAGGATACTGAACCGGCAAATACCCGAAGTTCGGGCGTCCAATTCCAAACGCAGGGTTTCCCGGAAAGGGTTGGGTGATAGTTTGACGCGCTCCAGCCCCAAATCGGCGGGCAGGGAATTAATCGTCAACTGAATGTTTTCGGATACCCCCTCACAACCTTCGGCATTGAGGATTTCCACCCGGTAAAGGCCGGTCTCCGTGGCTACGAGTACATTCGTAGTGGCGTCCGGCAGCAGGTTGCCCTGGAAAAACCACTGATACTGTGCAAAGCCTTCCGTTGCGGTCAGGGTTGCATTGTCTGCAGTAATATTCACGACCACCGAATCGGGTTGCCCGACGACGATGTCATTCAATTCGCGCTTGCACCCGATGTTGTCCGTTGCCGTCACCCGGTAAGTTCCCGGTGCTAAACCACTGCCATTGCCTTCAGACCAAGCCAAGCTGATGGGAGGCGTTCCGCTTGCAATACCCAGCAAAATACTGCCGTCTTCGCTGCCGAAACAACTGACGTCGGTCACTTCTGCGGCAATGGAAAAGGAAGAACACCGTTCGCGAATTTTATAGATTTTCCCGGATCCAAGTCCGGCGAGGTACAATTCGCCATTCACATCTTCGCCAAAAGAAGATAAGTCGTTATTGAGCGCGTTGAGCAATTCTGTTTTAGTCCACCCGCCCTGGCCATTGGACACCAACGACCATATTCTGCCCGTACAGTAATCCGTGTAGAGGTAATGCCCGTAAAGATCAGGATATTGGCTGCCCCGGTAAACATATCCGCCCGTGATGGAGCAGCCTCCGCTGTTGGAGTGGTCATAAACTGCCACCGGCGCTATATAATTACCTATGGGCCCGCAACCGGTGGTATTGTAAGTGGCATTGCCCTCGTAGCAGCGCCAGCCGTAGTTCTCGCCGCCGGCACTGGCTGCGGGCTGGAAATCAACTTCTTCCCATTGGCCCTGTCCTACATCTCCGATCCAGAGATCTCCCGTGAGCCGGTCAAAGCTAAAACGCCAGGGATTGCGCAGCCCCAGCGCCCAGATTTCGTTGGCCACAGCCGTTGAGCCGACAAAGGGATTGGTTGGAGGAATAGCGTAGGAAGTGCCATTATTTACATCAATGCGCAGCATTTTACCCAACAGCGAGGTGGGGGTTTGGGAATAGTTTTGAGGGTCGCCGCCCGAACCGCCGTCGCCAAGGCCGATGTACAGGTAACCATCCGGACCAAAATGTACATCGCCGCCATTGTGGTTGCTGTAAGGCTGATTCACACTCAATAAAATGACTTCGCTGTTCGGATCTGCAATATTTGGATTGGCCGTCACACTGAAACGCGAGACGCGTGTATGGCCGCTATTATTGGTGTAATTCACATAAAAATAGTTGCTGTCCGGAAACTCTGGATGAAAGTCTAAGCCCAATAATCCGCGCTCACTACCGGAACCGACCCGTGCATCAATATTGAGAAAAGGCGTCGCAAGGGGTTGCCCGCCCACGTCAATAATCCGGATGATCCCGTTTTGCTGCACAACGAACAGGCGTTCATCGCCTGCATGGCGGATTGCAAGCGGCTCTTGAAAGCCGGTGGCATAATCCTGTAATTCAATGATCGGCTGTGCCTGAAGGGAGAGCGAAGCCAGGAGTAGCGCTGCTAATGTAATTTTATTCATGCTGATATTTTTGATTGAAACGCCAAGATAGAGCCTTTCAGAGGATTGGGTGAAACGCAATGCCGGTAGTATGTCATATAGATGACTTACCTTTTTCAATACAAAATCAAAAAGCCTTATGGCTGATTTCGATTTACCATTTAAAAGACATTTGCCAAACCGCAATTGTTCAACTTGACAAAGAATCAGCTAACTTGTAAGGTATGCACGGTAGATAGTGCAAGACCCGCTCACATCGCCTTGCCCTGCGTTTCGTATAACGGAAACCGCTCCATCCACTCATTCACCTGGCGGCGCGTTTCCTTAAGCAGCGATTCATTGGTAACATCGCTGAGGGCTTTGTCTACCCAGTCCACGACCTGCGCACAATCCGCTTCAGAAAAGCCCCGGGTGGTAATTGCTGCTGTGCCGATGCGCATGCCGGAGGTGACCATAGGCGATTGCGTATCGAAAGGCACCATATTTTTATTGACGGTAATGTCCGCTTTGCCCAACGTTTCCTCCGCTACCTTCCCGGTAACGCCTTTCGAGCGCAGGTCAATGAGCATCAGGTGGTTATCGGTGCCGCCTGAAATGATTTTGTAGCCTCGTTCCACAAAAGCGGATGCCATGGCCTGGGCGTTGCGCACAACCTGGTGGCAATACGTTTTGTACTCTGGTTGAAGCGCTTCCTGAAAAGCAACGGCCTTCGCAGCGATGACGTGCTCCAGAGGGCCGCCCTGCATGCCCGGGAAAACGCCGCTGTCCAAAATTGCAGACATTTTGATGAGATCCCCTTTTTTAGTCGTTCTACCCCAGGGGTTATCGAAGTTTTTGCCCATCATGATGATGCCGCCACGGGGGCCTCGCAGGGTTTTGTGGGTTGTGGAAGTCACGATATGACAGTGCTCCATCGGGTTATTGAGCAAGCCGGCAGCAATGAGTCCGGCAGGGTGGGCGATATCAGCCAGCAACAAAGCGCCAACTTTGTCCGCAATGGCCCGGAACCGCGCATAATCCCAGTCGCGCGCATACGCCGAAGCGCCGCAGATGATGAGCTTCGGCTTCACCTCCAGTGCTTTAGCCTCCACGTTGTCCATATCAATACGACCCGTTTCCTGTTCTACGCCATAAAAATGCGGTTCATAGACCTTGCCGGAAAAATTGACCGGCGAACCGTGCGATAAATGGCCGCCATGCGACAGGTCAAAGCCGAGGATGCGGTCGCCGGGCTTTAGCAAAGCCAAAAAAACCGCTGCATTGGCCTGTGCGCCGGAATGGGGTTGCACATTGGCATACCCGGCACCAAACAATGTTTTGAGCCGGTCAATCGCCAATTGTTCCACTTCATCCACCACCTCACAACCGCCATAATAGCGGCGACCCGGGTATCCTTCGGCGTATTTATTCGTGAGGCAACTGCCCATCGCATCCAGGACAGCCTGGCTTGTAAAGTTCTCCGATGCAATAAGTTCGATGCCGTGGCGCTGTCTGTCTAATTCTTTTTGCACCAGGTCGAAGAGCTGAGTATCTTTTGGCATTGTTCCTTGTTATATTGTTTAACAACCCGTCCCGAAACCAAGGAAAGGTTTAAAATATTGCAATTTTCGGGCAAAAGTACAATAAATCCGGCAACAAAAACCTTAATGTAGCCGTAACAGTAGTACACCTCCCGATACTTCGACACTGGGTATAAATAAAGAAATTAATGTTGGGTATATCTGCAAAGCGACTGTTGGCCGCACTGTTTTGTTGCGGCAGTTTTTTTTACACCAATGCTGCGACCGACAGATACCGGTGCATGTGGCGCGACGATCCATCTACAACGATGGTCATTGGCTGGGACCAGGTATCTGGTACCACGCCCACTGTTTTGTACGATGTGGTAGACAACGGGCAAAAGGCGGCGCTTTATAAAAGCACGGCACGACCCACGTTCAGCATTTCTTCCAAGGGGATGAAAAACCATTTTGCGCGGCTCACCGGTCTGAAACCCAACACGGTTTATTATTTCATCATCAAAGACAGCGAAGGGGTCAGCAAAAGATTTTCTTTCCAGACTGCGCCTTCTGATCCCAATTCCCGGATTTCCATCATTGCGGGCGGCGATTCGCGCAACCACCGCGAAGCGCGTCGGGATGCGAACCGCTTAGTCAGCAAGTTGCGCCCCCATGTCATTTTGTTCAACGGCGATATGACCGGTGGCGATACGGCACCCGAATGGCGCGAGTGGTTCGACGACTGGCAATTGACGATTGGGAGTGACGGGCGCCTTTTCCCGCTGATCGTGGCCAGGGGTAACCACGAAGCTTCAAATCAGTCATTGATAGACCTTTTTGATGTAAACCACCCTGATGTCTACTATGCTTTGAATTTTGGCGGTAACCTGCTTCGGGTGTATACACTCAATACCATGATTCCCGCGGGCGGCGCACAGCGCGCATGGCTCGAAAATGACCTCAAAACCCAAGGGGCTCAGACTACCTGGCGCATTGCACAGTACCACCATGCTATTCGCCCACACCATTCCGATAAAACAGAAAAGGACGAATTGCTGCTGAACTGGGCAACCTTTTTTCATAAATACCGCATGCATTTAGCCGTTGAGTCAGATTCGCACGTCACGAAGGCAACCTGGCCGGTGCGCCCTTCCAAAGAATCCGGGAGCGACGAAGGCTTCATCCGCGATGACGAAAACGGAACGGTTTATATAGGCGAAGGCGGCTGGGGAGCGCCACTGCGCGAAAACAACGACGATAAGTCCTGGACGCGCAACAGCGACAGTTTCAACCACTTCAACTGGATCTTCGTTGACGGGCAAAAAATGGAAGTCAGAACCATTAAAACGGATGGCTCCAACAAAGTACAGGAAATTGATCATAAAAATATTTTCTCCACCCCGGTAGGTTTGGTCGTCTGGAACCCGAGTAATGGCGATGTCATCACAATACGCAACAACAAAAGCGCACAGGTCGCCGCTGCTGCGATGGCGACCCCGACGACCCCGCAAAAACCGGCAGGCGGCGATGTGCTTGCTTCAAAACAAGGTCATACGATCACGAATTTTGTGATCGGCAAAAGAGAAAGCGACGTGACGATCCGCTGGACGGGGCGCAATGAGCCGGATGCCATTACGTACGAAATCCATCGTTCACTCGACGGAGGAAAGCAGTTTAAACTAATGGCTGCCGTACCCGGCAAGGGCAAGGTTGAAAAGCAGGATTATGCCCACCTGGATAAAGGGTTTGCGGTGAACAGCCAGTTTAAAAACGCACAGTACCGCATTAAAGCCCTCCGAAAAGACGGCCAGTTCAATTTTTTCTCTCCGGATCCACCAGCGCAGGCACAGGTTGATGTTCCCGAAAAGCCTAAAGAGGAAGCCCCCGTTACGCCACCTGCAGACGACAACAAATTGGTGCCCGATCCGACCACCGGAGCGGTACGCATAAAATATAATTTGGCCAAAACAGCCAACGTAATCGTCTTGCTTACGGATGCGCAGAACAAAGAAATATCGAAGGTTCCGCTCAACAATCAACCGCCGGGTGCCTACAATAAATCGCTCGATCTGAGCAGAATTGGCAAAGGGAAATACACCCTCGTCATCAAAGCGGAAGGCGCGGTTGTGGCGCAATACCAGGTCGAGAAAAGTTGATGTAAAGAGCAAGGGGTAAACTTGCAAGTTTGCAAACTTGCCCCTTGCTCTTTGCCACATCATCCAATCAGGCTTCCTCTCCCGAGCCTTCTGCTGCTTCTGCTTTAACTTGCTCCGCATTGACTGCGGAAATCTCCTTATCAATATAGTACAAGCTTTGCGGGCCGTCGCCAATCAGGCGGATGCGATCCATAATATTGCGCATCAGCGATTCTTCTTCGCGTTGTTCCTGCACATACCACTGCAGAAAAAGGTGTGTGGAGTGGTCTTTGTTTTCATAGCACTTCGACAGCAACTCGTTAATGGAGGCCGTTACTTTCTGCTCGTGCTGGTAAACCATTTCAAACATGGCTTGAACCGATTTGAACTCGTGCGGCGGCTGTTTGATGGCCGGCGTCAGTGCAAAGCCGTCCACTTCGCTCAGGTAATTAAAAATCCGAAGCATGTGCTGGCGTTCTTCCGCAGATTGCCGGTGCATGAACTGGGCGCATCCGGCCAACCCCTTGCTGTCGCACCAGGATGCCATCGAAAGATAGAGAAAAGAAGCATAGCCTTCCAGCGCAATCTGTTCGTTGAGCGCCTTTTCCATGTTTTTAGAAATCATAAATCCATGTTTTGGTTGAATAAAAAGCAGGGAGATATAGCATTAATTAAGGGCGAGTATCCAACTCTGAAGATCAAATTAACGCAATAAAACGGCAAATGTTTACCTTTTGGCCTCCTTGAGAACCATATAGCAGGAAAACTATTTGAATTTAAGCAAAGCATTAAACTTTATCTTTCATTCTCAGTCTATCTGAGCAAAACCGGAAACTTGCAAGTGGCAGACCAATTGATACAGGATGAACAAATCCTGATGTGGATGAAGGACGACCGGCAATCGGAGCGCGGCTTCCGTTTGCTCCTGCAAAAGTACCAGGAACGGTTGTACTGGCATATCCGACGGATGGTGACGGAACACGAGGACGCAAACGATGTACTGCAAAACTGCCTGATCAAAATATTCCGGAACATCCGGCAATTCGAAGGCAAATCGCAGTTGTACACTTGGCTGTACCGGATTGCCACCAACGAAGCAATCTCTTTTCTGGCACAAAAAAAGCGGCAACAAGTGTCGTCGCTGGATAACGACGAAAGCCATCTGGCCAATAAATTGCGCGCAGATGCTTATTTTGACGGAAACGAAGTTCAGGTTCATCTGCAGGCAGCAATAAAGGGGTTGCCCGAAAAGCAAAAACTCGTTTTTCAGTTGCGCTATTTTGATGAAATGAACTACCAGGATATGTCTGAAATGCTTGGCACTTCAGTAGGCGCCCTGAAAGCGTCTTTTCATCACGCTGTGAAAAAGGTAGAAACTTACCTGTCCGGCGTTCAAATTGATTGATGTTATGAGAAAGCAAGATGATTTAAAACAGGAATTGGAGGAATTGTCCCCGCTGCTGCACAAGCTCAAAGCGCAGGAGAACCCTTTTAAAACCCCGGAAGGCTATTTTGCCTCGCTGCCCGACGAACTCATTGCCCGTTTGCGCACCGAAGCGCACCCGGTGAGCGCTCCTGTCCGACCAACCTGGACAGATCGGCTGCTGGAATTTTTGGAATCCCTGATGCAGCCGCGCCTCGCAGTAGGGCTTGCCACCGTTGCCATTTTAGTCGTTACCGGATTGCTTTTGCTGCGTCCCGAAACCGGGAATGAGGCAACTGCATCTGAACAATTAGCAATGCTTTCGGATCTGAGCGCAGAAGAAGTCAACGATTATGTCACAGAAAACATCGAAGCTTTCGAGGAAGAAGAGTTGAGGGTGGCCGTTGCCGAAAGTGGGATTGAGGTAGAGCAGACCCTGCCAGCCATTGACCTCGATTCGGAAGCCATTGAGGAATACATGGAAGAAGCCATCCAGGAGATGGATGAAGAAGATTTGGAAACTTTGTTTTAACAACACCCAGCATAAAAACATTAAAATGATGGTCAGGAAGATATTTTTGGGAACGCTACTTTGCTGTTTGTTTGCATCGAACAGCTTTGGGCAAGTACTGGACGATGAAATGGAACGTCCAGGCGATAAAGTGCAGGCTGCAAGGGTTGCTTACATCACCCGGTGGCTGAATCTGACAACGCAGGAATCAGAGCGCTTTTGGCCGCTCTACAACGAATATGAAGGCGAAATGGAAAAAATCCGCACCAAGTACAAGCCGTTCAAGCGCCCGGAAGACATGACTGACGCCGAAGCGGAACGCCTCATCGTTTCCCGGTTTGAAATGGAGCAGGAGCTGCTGGCGCTGAAGCGCGAATATTTCCAGAAGTTCAAAACGGCCATTCCGACGCGGAAAATCCTGCAGTTTACCATTGCAGAAAAAGAATTTCGCAAAGAATTGCTGCGCAAAATGCGCGAAAATGGACCTCAAAGGCAGGGCAACGGTCGCCGGCGCAACTGATTTGCAGCTGTCTTTATCGTCCTATCGTAAGACAATCAATAAATCTATCAACCGCGTCCGCCGAACTGGCTATCACAAACTCCGGGTTGGAGCAGTGTGAATTTAGCTCGGCGGGCGTTTTTTTATTACGGTTTTTACAAATAATTAAAAAATAGCATTTTATAAAAAAAAGACCATTCTCTTTGACTTACCTACCGTTTCGTTAATTTTGCTTTAGAAAGCTAACTTTTTCCGTAGTTTTCCGATATAATCAAGGAACAAGCTTTGCTTGCGAAGATTGACGAATGCAGTTGGATATAAAATCCGGGTATGGATCCTATGAACAATAGTTTGGACAATCAGACTGGTACAGAACTGGTAAAGCGATACGAAACGCTGCTACAGGATAACTTGCCTTGCTTCTTTGAAGAAAGGGAGTTTTTGCGCATCATCGGGTTCTATGAAACCGAAGAACAATGGGATCGTGCTTTTGAAGCAGTGGATCATGCACTGAACTGCCACGGTTATTCTACGGATCTTCATTTGAAAAAAGCTCAATTGCTCATTGAAGGCCACAAGGAAGCGCTGGCACTGCAAGTGCTGGAGCAGGCTGCGATCTTCGACCCTGCCGAACCCGGCATCACCCTCATGAAAGCGGAAGCGCTGTGCTACCTCTATCGCTACGAAGAAGCGCTGGAACTGCTCGAAAACCTAAAAACGGAAGCCGATGCGGCTGGATTGAGCGATATCTACATGATAGAAGCCTTAGTCTATGAAACCCAGGAGGAGTACGAACGCATGTTTTATGCCCTCCGGGCTGCGCTTCAGGCGGATCTTACCAATCCGGATGCGCTGGAGAAACTGGGGTTGTGTATGGAGTTATCCCGGAAATACAAAGAAAGCATTCCTTTGTATGAGGAAGTACTGGACCACGATCCCTACGCCTACATGGCCTGGTATAACCTGGGGCATGCACATGCATACTTCAGCAATTATGAAGAAGCCATTGAAGCGTACGAATTTGCCATCGCCATCAACGACAAATACGAGTTTGCCTTGCGCGACTGCGCCGACCTCTGCTTTGAGCTGAAGCAATATTCCAAAGCCTTGCGCTACTACCTCGAGATTGCGGAACTTTCCGAGCCGGACAGCGATTTAATGCTGCACATCGGTCAGTGTTACCAGGAAACGGGGCAAACCGACCTGGCGCGCAGCTACTACCAAAGAGCCGTACAATTAGATGTCTTTAATGACGAAGCGTACTACTGCGCCGGGCAAGCTTACTCGCTGGAAGAAAAATGGAAACAGGCGCTGCGTTCCTACAAGCGCGCCATTCATATTGACTACCACCGCGAAGAATACCATGCCGCTATTGCCTACACCTATCACCGGTTGGGGCAGGCAGAAGACGCTGACCGGCATTACCGCGAAGCCATCGAGCTGGCTTCTGAAGAAAGTAATTATTGGCTGGAATACGCCGGGGTATTGCTGGAAACCAATCGCTTGGACGAAGCATTGAAATTGCTGGAAGAAGGGTCGGAGTTGACAGCTGAAACGGAATTGCTGTACTGCCGTATCGCCTGCCTGTTTGCCGCCGGCAAGAGACAGGAAGCGATTTATTGGCTGGGCGAAGCGCTTGCCGAGGCTTTTGACAAGCACCGGAGCCTGTTTGAATGGGCACCAGCATTGGAAACCGACAGCCAGGTTATGGCGCTAATCGCGTCTTATTCGACACGTTAAGAAATTATTAACACATTAAGTCGCAACAAAAAAAAGGTCAACGTAGTTTTTTACTATAGCAAAGAGACTTGTTTAAAGTTGGTTTTTCGTTTTGTTTTGATGCGTCTGTCCTGATCAACAGGGCAGACGTCTTTTTTTGTACTCATTCGAACAGTTCTGCAAACGCAAAACGCCCGCCGTCGAAAAGCCCCAGATCACTCAGCTTCAATTCCGGAATCACCAATAGCGCCATAAACGACAGCGTCATGAACGGCGCGCCAAGCTTAGATCCCAAAGTCTTTTTCACCCACGAATCTATTTCCGCGTATTGCCGGGCCACCTCGTAGCCGTCGGCATTGGTCATGATGCCAGCCACGGGCAGCGGCAGCACGTGCAAGGTGTGGCCATCCGTTGCAGCAATCCCTCCCCGGTGTTCAATGATGGCATTCACGGCGCGGCAAAGAGCCTCGTCATCCGTTCCAACGGCAATGATGTTGTGCGAATCGTGGCCAACGCAGGATGCAATGGCGCCCTGCCGCAATCCGAAGCCGCGGATGAACGCAACCGCCGGCGTGGCGTTTTGATAGCGGTTGACCACTGTTATTTTCAAAAGATCTTCGTTCGGATCGGCAATCGCCCATCCATCCCGTTGTTTCACCGGCGCAATACCGCTGCGCGTGACAATTTCGCCGTCAAGCGCTTCAATGTAGCGAATATTGGCGCTTGCTGCTGCAATCCGAAAATCTTTAGCAGCTTTGGGATCGGTTTGGAAATGGTTAATAATGGGCGCTTCTACCCTTTCGATCAGGGTTCGGCCATTTTCGGCCACTTTTTGGCCGTTGAGGTACGTGGCACGCACCCGGAAGGTTTCAAGGTCTTCCAGTTCGATAAAATCGGCAGGATCGCCCAAGCGCAGTTGGCCCACGTTCAGGCCGTAGTGCTGCACCGGGTTGATGCAGGCGACCCGCAGCACGTCAAACAGATCACACCCTTTTTTCAAAGCCCGGGCAACCAGTGTGTTGATGTGGCCGGTAATCAGGTCGTCGGGGTGCTTGTCGTCGGAGCAGAAAAAAATGCGGTCAGGGAATTGCGGCAACAAAGGAATCAGCGCCTCAAAATTTTTGGCGGCGCTCCCTTCGCGGATGATGACTTTCATGCCCAATTGAAGCTTTTCCAAGCCTTCCTCGTAGGTGAAGCACTCGTGGTCGGTGCTAATTCCTGCTGCGATGTAGCGCTTTGCGTCATCGCCGCGCAAGCCGGGCGCATGGCCGTCTATGGGCTTGCCGATCGCTTTGGCGGCAGCAATTTTGGCCATCACCACCGGGTCATCGAACAGGACGCCGGGGTAATTCATCATTTCCGAGAGGTAGGTGATTTCCGGCATGCGCAGCAGTTGTTCTACTTCCGCCACGGTCAGGGTCGCCCCCGCCGTTTCAAACGTTGTGGCCGGCACGCAGGAGGGGGCACCAAAATAAAATTTGAACGGCACTTGTTTTCCGTTTTCGATCATGTAGCGTACGCCTTCCATACCAAGCACGTTGGCAATTTCGTGCGGATCGGAAACGGTGGCTACCGTGCCATGCACGACCGCCATCCGCGCAAATTCGGAAGGGATCAGCATGGAGCTTTCTACATGAACGTGCGCGTCTACGAAGCCGGGCAGTAGCCAGGGGCCTTCATGGGTGGCTTCACCGGTGCGTTCGATGCGGGTAATTTTGCCTTCGCTGACGTGAATGACGCCACGGTAAATTTCGCGGCCCTCTATGGCGATGATGTTGCCTGAGATTTGCATGAGAAGGAGTGCTTTTTTTAAAAAATTCGCCGCAGACCAATAAGCCGGATCCTGTAATCCCAGCCGAAACTGGAACCTCCATCATTTATCTGGCCCTGTCGTCACCGACAGGATCTAGCTGCCTACCCCTCCCGGCTTTCCCGAAGGAAACCTGTGCGCGCAACACTGTAGCCCTGCGCAGCCAAACTGCGCCCGGACGACCGGGATGTACATGACATTTCAACCCGCGAGGTTTATCCCTCCCGGCTGTTACCAACCGGAAGCGTGCGCTCTTACCGCACGTTTTCACCCTTACCCCGACCCGAAAGCCGTGGCGGTATAGTTTTCTGCGACACTTTCTGTGCCTTGCCGGCAAAACCGGCAAAACCCCACCCGTTAGGTGGCGCGGCGCGCTGCGTTGTCCGGACTTTCCTCGACCGTCTTCTTCCCGAAGGAATCAGACAGCCACGATGGAGTAGCCCGCGGCGAATGTTAAAAGTAAGGATTTGTAATGGATTGAGGGGTGAAAAAATTCCTTCCGGAGCTTTTACATTTCCTTTACCTTGTTTTACAGGCATTTATCGGTGCGCGCGAAAACACCCTGTACTTTTGCGGCATGGTTCATTTTATAAAAACATCGAACATGAAAAGTACAAAAATCCTCGCGCTATTCCTGATGTGTAGCGCTTTTTCCACCCTTGCTTTCGGGTAAAGCTGCTCGGCAGCTTTTGTGGACAACAAAATTGTGGTAAACGAATACACACCCGAAGGCAAATGTTTCCTTCCATCTACCGCAACCGGCTTACTGACGGTGCAAACAGCCGACCTGTCGCCTACCGAAAGCATCCCCACCGGGAAACGGCCTTTTCAGGTTGCGATTCGCAACAAGGAGTTCAATACACTGCGCATGTTCACGCAGCGTACGTATCGCGAAATTGACCTTAAAAAGGTGTTGGCCAAGTGCCAGAAAGGCGATCACATTGTACTCCTGATGCTGGAAGAAGGTTACGCCCTGCGGCGGGCGGGAATTGGCCAGCGGCTGCTACAACCTGCGGGTGACCTTCGTACCTGCCAAAACGCCGCCTGCGCAACCCCGGGTCTGGATCACCGGCTGTTTGCTTGCGGTGATGGCTTTTGGAAGCTGGCGGTGGGCGCAACGCGAAGGTGTTCAGCCCGCTGTTTTGTCGGCCACCGAAGTTGTTAGCCTCGATCCTAATGCCCTGCACTTCGGCAATTCCAGCCTTGGTTTGGCCAACCAATTGCTCCTAGTCAATGGCGTCCGGGAATCCCTTACCTACTGCGAAGCCAAGCTGCTCCACCTGTTCATCAGCAATCCGAACCAGCTCCTGGAGCGGGAATTCCTGCTTAAATCGGTGTGGGAAGACGAAGGGATTATTGTGGGCCGCAGTCTGGACGTGTTTGTTTCGCGCCTGCGGAAGCTGCTGCGAGCGGATATCGGGGTGCAGATTGCGACGGTGCATGGGGTGGGGTATCGGCTGGAAGTGGGGTGAAGACCGGGAAGCCATTGCCGTTTTTAGCAAGGGCGTAGCGCAGTTTCCTGCCGATGCCCGTTTCCTGCGCCACCGGGCTTACCCACACCACACATCGCGGCGGGCGGGTTGCGTTCCCTTACGACTACGACAAGACTTCGCTTGGACTCGCAAGACAAAAAAAGTCTCCCGCGAGGCCGCAAAGCGGCTTCCAGTATATTTATCCGGTTTCAAATTTCCGCTACCCTCACAAATTCGACGTAATCAACAAATCCAGATCCGTAGATTTAATGTGAAAGCGCTGCCCCAGGTAGGTGTTGGTGAGGCTGCCCTTGTAGGTATAAACCCCGTGGCGCAGGCCCGGATTCGAAAAAAACAATTGCTCAATGCTGTTGGTGCTGCCCGCTTTGAGCAGGATGGGCGTCATGATGTTGCTGATGGCGATGGAGGCCGTGCGCGATAGGCGCGAGGCGATATTGGGCACGCAGTAGTGGATCACCTCGTGGCGTACAAAAGTCGGGCGTTCCATGGTCGTCACTTCGGACGTGGCGAAGCAGCCGCCCTGGTCTATACTCACGTCCACGATGACGGAGCCGGGGCGCATCTTGGAAACCATGTCTTCACTCACCACGACGGGCGTACGGCCTGCGCCGGAGTGGATGGCACCAATGACCACATCGGCGGTGATGAGTTCCTGCTCTAAATAATGCGGGTTGAGGGAAGACGTGAACAAGGGTCGGCCCACTAAATTTTGCAATCGTTTGAGTTTATAGATGTTGTCGTCGAACACGCGCACTTCTGCGCCGAGGCCCAATGCGGCTCGGATGGCGTATTCCGCTACCACGCCGGCACCCAAAATGACCACTTTAGCGCTCGGAACGCCCGATATGCCGCCCAACAGTACTCCTTTGCCGCCGCTGGGCCTGGCCATAAGTTCGGCTGCCGTCAGGATGGCGCTGATGCCCGCCATTTCGCTCATGATGCGCACCACGGGGAAGCTGCCGGAGTCGTCCTTGATGTATTCCATCGCTAAGGCGATGACCCGGTGCTGCCGCAGTTTGTGGATGTAATCGGGAGAAATGGTCGGCAATTGCAGGGGCGAAATCAGCAATTGGTTGGGGCGCATCAGGTCTATTTCCTGTAAGGAGGGCGGCGCCGCTTTCAGAATGACGTCGGCTTTATAAACCTGTTCCTGGCTGTAAGCGATTTCCGCCGCGGCTTCGGAATATTCGTGATCAGAAAAACTGGATTTTTCGCCGGCACCGCTTTCCACCAGGATGCGGTGGCCATGCGCCACCAGCGATGCTACAGATGGCGGCACCAAAGCCACGCGGTTTTCCTGTAGTGTTGTCTCCCTGGGAATGCCAATAAACATTTTTCCGGGTGCCTGGTGTACCTGCAGCATCTCCGTCTGCGGTTCTAACTCTGCTTCCTTCAAGCTGCTGGGAATGGGTATGCGACGTTCCTTCTCGCTCATATCTTCCACACGATTTGGTTGGTACTGCGTTTTTTTCTCCTCTCTGCCGCGGGCAGGAGACTATTTTTACAAAAATAGAATTTTCCGTTGTGAATCGTTTACTAATTCCAGCTTAATTCTGAGGGCATCGGGCGGCAGGAGCGGCTCAATCAATTCCGGCCATTCGATAAAGCAATAAGCCGCATCCTCTAAGTAGTTTTCCACCCCGATGTCCAGGGCTTCCTGCAGGGTTTTCAGGCGGTATAAATCGAGGTGGTAAACGGCATCCCCGCTTTCCGCAAGGCTGTATTCGTTCACGATAGCAAAGGTCGGGCTGGATACATTTTCGGCGATGCCAAGCACCCGGCAGAGCGCGCGCACAAAGGTTGTTTTCCCGGCGCCCATCGGTCCGTAGAGTGCCACCTTCCTGCGATCGCCCATGCGCTGCAACAGGGTTTCTGCTGCCGTATCTATCTGAATAAGATCAAATTCAATTTCTTCCATTTGAGCGAATTATGAAACCCGAAGTGTACAAATTCTTTACATTTGAAAAAAAACAACCAGCTATGGATAAAAGATTGTTGTTCTTATGCCTGCTCACAACCCCGTTTCAGTTGCGTAGCCAGGAGGAACCGGCGGAGAGCGCCCCGGAAACCTTCACCATCGTATTGAGCCAGGACAACGCTTTTGGCTTCAATCCGTCCTTGTACGGCAGCTATGGCATCGGCAAAGATGACTCCTGGGACGGGATTTCCCTGACTTTCTACAATATTTTTTGGACGAACCCGAGTTATGGCACCCTGATAGACGGCTCCGATCTCTGGTTGGAAACCGGCGTGGGCATTGAACTCAGCGCCCTTTCCGGCAAAGTTTACGTCAACCCGTCTATCGGACTCACGCACGGGAAGTTGCTTTCCGACAGTCCGAGGGGATCTCTTGCGGAAGGCATCGTCCCCAGTGTCAGCGCGACGTTCAACGACGGACGATTAGAGGGCGAAGTATTTTTTGCCTACTACAAAGCGATGAAAAACAAAGGCAGCAATTCCGGCGATTATTTGCTGTATTGGATTCTCCCGGGCGTTCGGGTCTCCAAACGCGTCTCCCTCGGTATGCACTTCGAGCGCTTCGACCGCATTCGCCACGCACGCGGCGAAACGGGCAACCAATATACCTGGCTGGGTGGCTACCTCAAATTCAACCTCAGCAACCGCTACATTTTTCGCTTTTCTGCTGGCGTCAATTCCGCTGACAACGGCATTTATAGCGATAATTTTTACAAGCTGGCGGCGACGATTATTTTACCGTGAGGTTGGTTGCTGGTTGCTCAAACTGCCTACTTGCCCCTTGCCCCTTATTTGCCCCTTCCTACACCCACTGCCAGGGCCAACCCCATTCCTCCGGGGCTGCGTCTCTCCGGCACAAGCCCAACAGAAACCCGCCGCCGCCTGCCCCGCACAACTTCATGCGGAAATCGTCGCCTTCGAGGCTGCGTTCCCAAAGCGGCAAAAATTCGTTCGGGATCATCTCGCGGAAATGAGTCAATTGAAACCGGCTAATGGCTTCGGTGCAGGCAAAGAGGCGCGCTTCGTCTAAGTCTAAAAATGCCTGAATAGCCGCGTCCACGGCGGGTTTCAACACAGCCTCCACCTCGTGTTGGAAGGATGCTGCGCGGCATTTTTCCAGAAACAGCTGCACCAAAGGTCCGGTTTGCCGGGCTTTTTCCGTGTTGAACAGAAAAAACCGAAATTCCTGCGGCCATTGCACCCCGGGCAACACGCTGACCGCGTCTGAACCAGACAACAGAACGGGCCGGTTCACATAGCTGATGAAAGGGTCAATGCCCGAACTGGATGCATGAAAAAAACCTTCTAAAGCAGCCAACTCCGCTTTGAGCGCCGGCAAGCGGGCCGCATCGCCAGCCGACACCGGGTTCCGGGCGTAGCGCTCGTACACCGCCGCCACCAACGCGCCCGAACTGCCTAAACCGTATCCTGTGGGAATATTGGATTTGAAATAAAGTCCTTCTTCCAGCTCTTTCTGAAAGCGCAGGTAGTCCATTTTTTTCGCTTGTTGCGCCAGCCAGGCGGCAAAACGCGGCAGATCCTGTTGTAAGGCTGCGGCCGCTGCTTTCCCCGCCCAATCCCATGCGCCGCCATAGCGCGCAAGCGGAACCGCCAAGGCTTTGGAACCCCGGATGACGGAATATTCTCCAAAAAGGAGGAGCTTGGAAGGATAGGTTTTGTGCATGGGTGGATGCGGCCTGGTTTGACCTCCTAATTCTCGATAAGCGTTAAGGACAATCTATTGTATTGACTTCCTGAGTCTTCAGCAGTGAGCTTGTAAGTGTATTTCCCGAAATTTAGCGGGGTTTCACCTACATAGTCAAAGGGTTGATGGGTAAAGGTCTCGCCATCTATTTGTAATTCAACAAAAGCGTACCTGAATGCAGATTCAAATGTTTTATATTCTGAAATCTGGTTTGCGTTAAGGTCTCCATAAACATCTTGACCGGTTCCTATATTTACCACTATGTTTTTAAAGTCAAAGTCGCTTGCATTTTCTATTCTGATCAATACGCCCGTAAAAACCTCATCCTGGGTACACCCCGTTAACAGTAAGAATCCTGAAAATAGCAAGGGAATGATCTTTTTCATTGTGTTGAGTTTAAGATTAAGTAGAAGATTCTACTTGTAAGACGTCTGAATTGGGTGATTTCGGTTGGTGCCTTGCTACTGTCGTCTTTTTGATGAATTCGTAAACACCGACTATGTCACCCCTACAAATGTTTCCGGAGGAACGGCCCTGTAATAGTCTACCGGCGACAGTTTGACGACAAGCCATTTAGAATTGCAGTCATCTTGTACTTATGATTATTTCCATTCGTGCTTTGAGCAGAACCAATAAATGGTAAGATTGCAGAACCAATCGCCTCTGCGCTCAGGAGGCGAGGGGGCTTGCATGTTCACCCTTTTCGAGCTTGCCCATTCCACCTTGCAACTTCCGCCACCCCCAATACCCCACAGCCAGCAACGCCAACAGCCCCGCCACCAACCACCACACCCACTCTCCATCCGGCAAATCCAGCGGCTCCATATCCCCAATCGTCACGAACGCCGCCCAGAAGAAAGGGTGCGCGCGGTTGCCAGAGGCCTCATCAAGGTAATTTATTTTGGCCTGCCGCAGCGCTTCGTCTTTGGGGAGGTCGTTCTTCAGACCCCGGTAGTAGCGTTGCATCAACGTAGCCGATTCGCGGTCGCTGATGCGCCAAAGGGTAGTGACTAAGCTGTTGGCACCAGCGTAGGAAAATCCGCGGGCCAGACTCACGACCCCTTCGCCACGCCGCAGTTTGCCGACGCCCGTTTCACAAGCGCTGAGCGCCACCATGTCGGCGTTCAGCACGATGGTGTATAAGTTTTTCAGGTACAGCAAATTGCTATGTGCCGTGTCGTTGGTTTCGCTGAATGCAACGTAGGCGTATTCGCCGTTTTCGTTGTCTGCTTTGGCGTGGGTGGCTAAGTGTAGTACTGCATAATCACCTGCCAGCGCTTTGAAGGATTCCACTGTAGCTTCCGGCCCGACTAAGGTTTTTGTCGGAAAAAGTTCCCCGATATCCACCACTTCGGCGAGGTTGTCTTCCAGTGCGCCAAAACTCCGGCGGCGTTCATCTGGACTCCCCACGGCCAATGCCGCTGAAAAACTAGGCGCAATCGCCAACACTTGCCGGTATTTCGGGCGGTTTTGACGCTGCCGCATTTCTTCCAATGACAGCACCGAATGGGCATAGGAAAAACTGTATTGGCGCAGGCAATAAGGCCAGTTGCGGAAACTGCTGTTCAGGTCGGCTTTGGCCGTCAACAGGGCTTCGAAGGGCAGGTATTCCAGCAACCCGTCAGGAATAACCATCACGCGGTAGGGCAGGTAGGCTCTAATGGGTTGCAGCAGTTTTTCATAAAGGCCGTAAGCGCCATCGGCGTAGGCGCGCACCAATGAATCGGCGGGGGTCAGCACGTAGCCGTAAATATGCTCCCGCAGGGCTTTGATGTCCTGATCCAAAGAACCAACCGGCGTTTTGGTCATGACAAAAGCCCCGTCGCCACGATAAACTAAGGTATAGATGTGGTCATCGCCAACAAAATACTGCAATAAGGCTTCCTGAGACAGCAAGAGGCGGTTTACGATGGCCGCAGTTTCGGCGCTTCGGTCTGCGTGTTTGAGGTCGTAATAGTTCGGAAAACGCTGTTCCATCTGTTTCAGCAAAGCCCAGTATTGTTCGCGCAGGATGAACAGGCTGTCGTTGAGTTGGTGCAGCAGGTCGCCCTCCATTTGTCCGGAAGGTAATTTGCGCTCCGATTCGTATTTGCGGCTTTCCAAAACGGCAATTTGCTCGCGCAGCCTGTGTTCGCGCACCAACACCGTGTCGGGTATGCCCGCCATGATGCCGGCTTTGGCCTGTTGCATCATTTCTTTTAGTAAAATGCTCCGGCTTTTTTCCATGTAGCGCATGGCTCGGTCTACGTATTTTCGATCGCCGTGAAGCTTGTAAAGCTGGTAGTTGACTTCGATGATGCTTTCGAAAATATAATAGAAACGATCTACTAAGTACTGCTTGGAATCGGAATCGTCAAAAGAACTGATGATGTGGTCAATCAAACGGATACAAACGTCATAGTCTTTATGAGCCTGTTCGAGGTCTTCTTCGCAACCGTACTTTAAATACAATTGCAAACTGTTTTTGGCTTTGAAATAAAGGGTGATGAGCAGGCTGGGCTTGTGCCCGATGATTTGTTCAAATGGCAGGCTTTTCCTTTCGTCAAATTCCACAATGGCCAACGCGCTGTCTATCAAAACAGCCGCCTCCGCATACCTGCCAAGATTGGTGTAGCTGGCACCAGCTTTTGCTAGGTTTTCAGATATTAAAAGCTTACTTTTATTTCTACCAAGCATTCGAGTAGCAGATAAAAAATAGCTTATAGCTTTCTCCGATTCCTCTAAATAATAATAACAATTCCCAATTACTCCAAGGATGCTACTTATTGATGTCGTATCATTACTTTTTAATACACTTATGGCTTTATTATACGTCTTGATTGCACTGTAATATTCTCCTTTTTTTTGAAAAGAAAGACCAAAAGATCGATAGAAGAGTGAGTAGGTCTTGGGGTCTATATTTGGAATACTTTGAGCTATTTCTATGCCCTTTTTCTTAATCGCCAAAGCCTTTTCATAATCTCCAGATAAATCATAACATTCTCCAAGCCTGATATAGATATTTGCAAATTCAATATTCCTATTTCCAAATTCCGAAAAAATTATTTTTTGGGCTTTTTTATACCAACTAACTGCTTTTTTTATATCGCCTTCCATTTGATAAATTTTAGCTTTTATTTTATAGACTTTAATCAATGAAGGTGCATGGTAATACTTATTTTCTTCGCTTTTTTTTATCACCATGTCCACATAAATTAAAGCTTCATCTTGATCTATATTTAAGTCATAGCAGGTTGCTAAAGATGCAGATAGCTGAATTTTATTTTTAATATCATCTGTATACATTAAAGAATTTTTGAAAAATTTTATTACTCCTCTTGATTTCTTAATTTCTTGAAGAAAACCTGCTATTTTTTTATTAAGCTCAAACAGCTCCTTCCTGTTTTTTACACTGTCTAAGTTAACGGCTATTTTGTCATAATAGAGAGAAATTTCGTCTACGCTATGATTTTTTTGAAATAGTCTTTCAATTTCATGCATTGTTTTTTTTAGTGAATATTGCGCCGCCGGGGTACCCGTCACAATTAGGCTGAAGAACAGTACTAATGCGATATCCTTCATGGTATCTTTTTATTTGGTTGTAAACAAAAAACACAACTCGTTTTGTAAAGCTTATGCACAAGCACCATTTATAAGTGATAGCATATCACCTCTAAAAAAGCTGAGGTATAGGTATAAGCTTTGAGGGTAAAGATATATCAATGATAAGCAAAAAAGCAAGTGCCCTACCTGCATACGATGCAAATAGGGCACTAAGTATAAGATTTTTAACATTTTCTATTGCTGCATAGAAAATATTAAGGCTATTTTTCGAGATGCAGACATATTCTTCTACTCTTTGGAATTAGTAGTAGAATCATCCCCCAACTGCTCCTTCAACTGCGAGAAGATATCCAAATCTCCGAGCGTTGACTTTTCGATAGAGGTTTGCTGTTTTTTCACAGCGGTACGTGTTTGCACGCGTTCGTCGTCTTTTTCGCGTTTCACCGACTCGTCAGCTTCGCGGCGGATGTCTTCAATATAGCGCAGGTGAGAAACGAGGATGCGTTTGTCGTCGCGGTTAAATTCGATGACTTTTACCGTCAGTACTTCTTCCACTTCGGCCATACTGCCGTCTTCCTTGCGGATGTGTTTAGCCGGAGCAAATGCTTCCAAGCCATACGGCAACTGTACGATGGCACCCCGGTCGTCGCGGCGCAGCACGGTCGCTTCGTGGTAAGAACCTACGGGGAAGACATTTTCAAACGTATCCCACGGGTTTTCTTCGATGTGCTTGTGGCTTAGCGACAACTTGCGGTTGTCTTTGTCAATGTCCATCACCACCACTTCGATTTTGGTGCCCACTTTCGTAAACTCTGAAGCGTGTTGGTAGCGCTTGGTCCAAGACAGGTCGGAGATGTGAATCATGCCGCCGATGCCTTCTGAAAGCTCGACAAATACGCCCCACTGCGTGGTATTTTTCACCTCGCCGGTCAGGCGGGTGCCAATCGGGAAGCGCTGTTCGATTTCGCCCCACGGGTCTTGTGCCAATTGCTTGATGCTGAGCGACATTTTGCGGTCGTCGCGGTCAATTGTCACCACTTTCGCTTCGTACATCTGACCCAGCTTGAAGTATTCGCGGGCATTGACCGGCTGATTGCTCCAGGTCACTTCCGAAACGTGGATCAGGCCTTCTACGCCCGGTTCAATTTCGAGGAATGCGCCGTAATCTTCAATGTTGACGATTTTACCTTTAACCACAGCACCTTCCTGGATCTCGGCGTTGAGCACTTCCCATGGATGCGGTTGCAGTTGTTTGAGACCCAGCGAAATTCGCTTCTTATTTTCGTCGAAGTCGAGTACCACCACGTTGATCTTCTGGTTGAGCGCCAGGACGTCGCGCGGATCGGAAATCCGACCCCAGGAAATATCCGTGATGTAGAGCAGGCCATCTACGCCGCCCAAATCGAGGAATGCGCCGAAATCGGTGATGTTTTTGACCACCCCTTCCAGTACCTGTCCTTTTTCCAGACCGGCAATGATGGCTTCGCGCTGTTCTGCCAGATCGCTTTCAATGAGTGCTTTGTGCGATACAACGGCGTTTTTGATGGTTTCGTTGATCTTGACGACCTTGAATTCCATCGTTTTACCCACGTATGCATCGTAATCAATGATCGGCTTGATGTCAATCTGAGAGCCGGGCAGGAAGGTTTCCAAACCGGAAGCGTCCACGATGAGACCGCCTTTCGTTTTGCTCACCACCGTACCGCGGATAACGGTTCCATTCTGATAGGAATCCACGATGTTTTCCCAGGCGCGCAGCAGTTTGGCTTTGCGACGCGACAGCACCAACTGGCCCCGCGAGTCTTCCTGCTGCTCTACATAAACTTCCACCCGGTCGCCGATCGTCAGTTCCGGCATGTCGCGGAATTCAGACAGGGCAATCAAACCATCTGATTTGTAGCCAATGTCGAGTACGATATCGCCGCTGTTGATTGAAGTGACCCGTCCGGATACGATTTCGTTCTCCAGCACGGCTGTCAGCGTAGCGTCGTATTGTTCTTGTAGTCTTTGCTTTTCTTCTGCCGGGTAGGTGCGCCCGCGCTTGTTCGTAATGGCCCAGTCGAAGTCGTCGTGGGGCGTATCATTGGATACCAACGGTTCGAGCGGAAGCTCCAATTCTTCTTCCTCTTCTTCTACGACCGGATCTTCGGTCGTATCCACCGCAGCGATGCTTCTAACCACCGCCGGGGCTTCGGCAACCAATACTTCGGCTGCGACAATTGCTTCGATTTCCTCCTCTGCGGGAGCGTCTAAGATTTCCGGCGTTTCTTCTTCCGGATCCAGATCAAGATTTTTTTCGTCCAGCATTGACAGAATGCTTTTAAAAAGGTGAATAAATAAGGTTCAAAACTTCCATACCTGTGTTTGTATCACTACCTCATGGGTTTGGAGGCGCAAAGGTAATTTTTTCTTCTGGATATTTTCAAAAAATGAATTTTTGCTACATTAGACCTATATGAAATTGCAAGACAAGAGAAAATTTGTACTTTTGGAGTTAAGGAAAAATTACAAATAAATACCAGACATGACAGCAGAACAAAGACCATGGCTTAAGAATTATCCAAAAGGTGTGCCTGCCAATATAGATGCCGATGCTTATCCGAATCTGGTGAGCATGCTCCAGGAATCCTTCAGCAGGTACAGCGAAAAACCGGCGTTTTCCTGCATGGGTAAAACGATTACTTTCAGTCAGTTAGACCGACTTTCTGCGCAATTTGGCGCTTATCTGTTGTCGCGCGGATTAGAGCCGGGCGATCGGGTGGCGCTGATGATGCCCAATTTGCTGCAATACCCCATCGCTTTGTTCGGGGCGCTGCGCGCCGGACTGATTGTGGTGAACACCAATCCGCTCTATACGCCGCGCGAAATGTTGCACCAGTTCAACGATTCCGGTGCCAAAGCCATCGTGATTGTAGAAAATTTTGCCGCCAACCTTCAAAAAATCCTGCCCGAAACGCAGATCAAAACCATTATTGTGACCAGCATTGGCGAATTGCTGGGGTTTCCAAAGGGCGCTATTGTGAATTTAGTGGTGCGCAAGATCAAAAAGATGGTGCCGGCGTTCAACATTCCCAATACTTCCAGCTTTTCAGAAGCATTGGCCCAGGGTAAAAAATTCACCCTGCCCCCTGCTTCCAGCGGTCCCGACGATACGATTCTGCTGCAATACACCGGCGGCACCACCGGCGTATCGAAGGGTGCCATGCTGACCAACCGGAATCTCATTTCCAATATGCTGCAAATGCGAGCCTGGGCCGCGCCCCTGCTGAAAGAAGGCGAAGAAGTGATGCTGTGCCCGTTACCGCTCTACCATATTTTTGCATTTACGGTCAACTGCCTGTTCGGCATCAGCATGGGTGGGCTTAACGTGTTGGTTACCAATGCACGGGATATTCCTTCCATCATCAAAGCGATGAAAGATTTCCCGATTTCTGTGGTGACCGGGCTGAACACCTTATTTAATGCCATGCTGAATAACAAGGACTTTGCTGCCCTCGATTTTAAACCTTTGCGCATCACCCTGGGTGGCGGTATGGCGGTGCAGCGCCCTGTTGCCGAACGTTGGCAACAGGTCACCGGATGTTTTTTAGCGGAAGGTTTCGGCATGACCGAATCTTCACCGGTAGCGACCGCGAATCCATTTGACGGCACGGGTCGCCTCGGCACCATTGGCATTCCGATTCCGTCCACCGACCTGCGCATTGTAAGTGAGGAAGGTAACATTTGCGCTTTTGGCGAAATTGGCGAAATCCAGGTCAAAGGCCCGCAAGTGATGAAGGGCTACTACAACCGCCCCGATGCCACTGCGGAAACCGTTGTAGACGGCTGGCTCTGCACGGGCGATATCGGCATTATGGAAGAAGACGGCTTTGTCCGCATCGTGGATCGCAAAAAAGACATGATCTTAGTTTCCGGATTCAATGTCTACCCGAATGAGATAGAAGAAGTCGTTGCTTCCCACCCAAAGGTACTGGAAGCAGCGGCCGTGGGCGTTGCCGATGAAAAATCGGGTGAGGTAGTGAAAATTTTTGTAGTAAAAAAAGACGCTTCCCTCAGCGAAAGCGAGCTCCTCGCCTTCTGTAAAGAGAACCTGACGGCTTATAAATTGCCCAAGCACATTGAATTCCGCAAAGATTTGCCCAAAACCAATGTGGGGAAAATTTTGAGGCGGGAGTTAAGAGACACTAAATAATGTCGGTCTTTATAGTCCGATAACTGCGTTGTATTTTGCCCCAAAACTGGTCATTTACGCGAGTAAACTCCCATTTTTGGGGCAAAACACGCCTTGTTCTCGAACGCTAAAGAACAGACACAAAATCGGGTTAACCCCCGTATGTAAAAACATCCTGATCTTTCAAAAAAGGAAACTTTTCGCGGAAGACCTGTTGCGCGTCCGCGGAAAGTTCAATCGTATGCATTCCTTCCACTTCGGCAAGGCGGTACAGTATGTTTCCTTCGTAATCCACCACACAGGAATCGCCGGAATAGGCGATGTCCTGTCCGTCTTTGCCCACGCGGTTTACACCGATGGTATACGCCTGGTTTTCAATGGCGCGCGCTGTCAGCAAAGCTGTCCAAGCATGGCGGCGGCGCTCCGGGAAATTGGCGACGTACAGGAGCAGGTCGTAGTTTTCCGTATTGCGGCTCCACACCGGAAAACGAAGGTCGTAGCAAATCAGAGGGCATATTTTCCAACCTTTGAGTTCCACCGTCAGCCTTTTTTCTCCCGGCGAATAGATTCGGTCTTCTCCGGCATAGGCGAACAGGTGGCGTTTGTCGTAAATCGCCCAACTCCCGTCCGGGCGCATCCAGACGAAGCGGTTGTAGTAACGGCCCTTTTCGAAGGCGATAAAACTTCCGGCAATCACCGCGCGGTTGTTCGCAGCCTGGCCGGCAAGCCACTGCATCGTTAGACCGTCCATATTTTCAGCAAGCGCCGGCGCATTCATGGAAAAGCCGGTGGTAAACATTTCCGGGAGCAGGATGAGGTCGGTATCGGCAGGGAGCGCATCAATTATTTCACTAAAGCGCTTCAAATTAGCGGCTTTATCCTCCCAAACTAATTCCGTCTGCAACAGGCTTACGCGCAGGTTTTCCATAAAACAACCATTTTAGAAAACAAAAAGAGGCAGAGCGTTTAGCGCGCAATGCCTCTTTTCAGCGTATTGAAAGAACAAAAAATTATTTCTTCTTGGCGGTGCCGGTTGCTTTTTCAGCAGCCATCGTTGCACTACGCAGCGCGCGCGGGATTTCGATGGTGGCAACCGGAATACCGGGAGAGCTAAGGATTTCAATGCCTTCGCCCGCTTTGATGTCGCGAACCCGGATGGATTGTCCAAGTTCCAGGTGTGTGATATCGAGCAACAGCTCGTCTACCATGTTATCGGGCGTGGTTTTGATTTTTACTTTGCGTACTTTTTGCAGCAGTTTACCACCAGCTTTAACGCCCGCAGCCGTTCCTTTGAAACGAACCGGAACTTCCACCTTGATGGTATTGCCTTCGTTGAGGCGCAAAAAGTCTATATGGAGTACGTTTTCACGAGTAGAGTGGAACTGGAGGTCTTTCAGAATGCAGCGGTAGAGTGTACCATCCACTTCGATGTCTGCCAGTTTGAAGTCAGGTGTATAAATCAGTTGTTTCACATCGTTTTTCGTCGTTGTGAAATGAACGACGGTATCGCCGCCGTACAATACACATGGAATGAGACCAGCAACGCGTGCGGCCTTCGTTGATTTTTTGCCAAGATCTTGTCTGACTTCCCCTTTTACGGCAATTGCTTTCATGACTGTATTTGCTTTAAGATAACAACTTCTTTTCCAATGGAATATTGAACTTCGCAGTTCAACCCCTGAAACGGGAGGCAAAGGTATTGATTTTTTTTAAAGAAAAAAGAAAGTTGTTGGAAGATTTTTGTAATTATACAAATCGCTCTACATAAGGGCCAACCAGCGTTTTTAAGGTAGCCAGCGCTAAGCCTTTTGCATCCTCAGCCTTGAGGCCCCGATCCATGTAGTAGTCTTCCAGCAGCACCTGCGACTGAAAAAACAAAACTTTGAAGGCAGCAACCATTTGTTGGTTCAGCGGATCGCGGGTTGCCCAGCCATTGAGTCCAACCCAGGTTCGGGCATTCCAGTTTTCCGTTTCTTTCAACTCTTTGTCTGTGAGCGCTTTGGTGGAAAGGGAAAGTTGGGCGCGCCGGGAGGTCGCAGCACCCATGACGGCAGCGTTGGGTATTTCGCCGGCATTGAGGTCAGCTGCAATCGCCTCCAACACGGCTATGGTTTCCCAGTTGCTGAGTTGATCGCAGGCTTGCAGCGCAAATCCGACATCGGAATAGTCTGCGATGATAGACTGTGCGGTAGCCGACTCCGAAGGATGGCGTTCTTTCAGCCAGCAAGGCGCGGCGTATACGTTGGCCGGTGCGCTGTGGATGTAATAAAGGTGCAAAACCAACTGGTTGAAGTCTTCGTAAGCGTAGGTCGCATTGTAGTCGAACGGCAGGCGACCCTTCATTTTTTTGCCACTGTAAGCGCCGCGCAAGGCATTGTTCATCAGGTTGTTCACTTGTTTGTCGGGGCCGAAGGAACGGAACAGCAGGTAGGCACGATAGGCGAGTGCTGCCGGTTCATTAAAGGTTTCCAGCGTTCTGGAGGCAAGCCCGTCGGTCGGAATATTATTGATCGTTTGTTGAAGGCGGTTGCCGGATTTTGTACCGGAGTGTTCGGCCAGTAAGCGGTATTTCTGAATGACGCGGTTATTGTCGTACACCGACTGGAAAGCGCTGGCTGTGCCGCCGCCGTAATATCCGTCGAGGTCGCTTTTGTACGTACCGGATTCTTTCAGCGTTTTTTGCAGTTCGAGGGCGGAACGGCGTTTGATGTTGGCCCGGATTTTGGGCATGGCTGCCGCTTTACTGACCGGCGGTTGCGCCTCGACGGCGCCTTTGGCCGTCATACCACCTTGCTGCTGCTGTAGTTGTGGGGATTTCACCATCCAGCCGGAGTTTTCTTCATAATTGCGCGGCGGTTCTTTTCCATAAGGATCTTGATTGATGGGCTGCTGGGTGGCCGGTCGGGTATCCGTTCTTTGCACCGGGGGGGTAGTTGTGCGCGACTGCGGCGTTTTAGGCGCTTCTTCAAAAACGAGGGGGATGAGCGGTTTTTTGATCCCGGTTTCAAAATCGCCGGCTTTATGGAGGAAGATCGAGTTCACGCTTCGGATGAAAGCGTCGGGAAAGCCGGCTTTTTTAAGGGCTGCCAAACGCTGTCGCGCCGTTTCCATGTCCGGGAACGTGCCCGTGGCTATTTTGAGGCTTTCGCTGCCCGCGATGACATACAAATCGCCAGCTTTTGTAAATTTTTGCCAGTCTACTACTTTCCCTGGAGCGCTGACGCCCAGTTGAATGATGGTAATGGTGACGCCTTCTGACGGAAACCGCTCAATGACACTGGAGTTGGCGTAGCCTTTCCGTTTCACTTCGATCAGGGTTTTTTCTGCGGTGATGCGGTCCTCAAAGGCACCAATGTGGATATCGTACAAGTTGGCATCCGCCTGTATGGCGTACACAAACCCAAAGGGGCGGATAGCGTCAAAATCCTGCGGCCGCACATCTACAAAAGAGCCTACCCGAACAGCATAATAGTTTTGGGCGGTAGCAAGTGCTGCGGCACAGAGAAAACTGAACAACATGAATAGTTTACGCATGAGATCTGACTTCTGTTGATAAAAAAAGCATCTTTTGAGGCAATCCGGGAAACAAAACCGCTCCCCGCTTATCGGAATTACTAACGCTGTTGCAGGTTAAAAATTTCCCTTTCCCTGATGCCATTGGTTGTAATTAAACTGAAAATCAATACAAATATAGTAAATAGTGTCTGTCTTTGTAGTCCGATAGCGGCGTTGTACTCAGCCCGAATAGGGGGCTAAGCTGTCCCATAGTAGCAGGTGGCACGGAGTTTCACGGAGTAAAGCCCTCTGCGAGACTCCCTTTACTCTGCGAGACTCCGTGACATACAAGGAAGCCCGCAGAATCTGCCCTCAGACGCTTCGCGTGCTCATATCGGCTTTTTGAGTGCCTTGCTCCCGAACGCGAAAGACAGACACTAAATAGCGCCAGGATTCAAAATTGTTAAGCTAAAGTTAAAGGATAGCCATTTTAAGGCTTAGCGAAAACCGAATAAATGAAAGTTTGTTTCTCTAATTTTGAAAGTAAAGCTATCAAAGAACGAGTTTTAAAAGTCTTATGAATAAAGTTACTAATTTCTTTTCGGAGATCAAAAGCGATTTTCCGGCTGGCTTGGTCGTCTTTCTGGTAGCAGTCCCCCTTTGTTTGGGGGTGGCCTTAGCTTCCGGTGCTCCGCTTTTCTCCGGCATCATCGCCGGTGTCGCAGGAGGCATTGTTGTTGCCCTGATCAGCGGTTCTCCCTTGGGCGTAAGCGGCCCTGCTGCCGGCCTTACCGTCATTGTGCTCACGGCCATTCAGACGCTGGGGAGCTTCGAAGCCTTTTTGCTGGCGGTTGTCATTGCTGGCATTCTGCAAATTTTTCTGGGTTATGCCAAAGCGGGGATCATTGGCTATTATTTCCCGTCTTCTGTGATCAAAGGCATGCTCACGGCCATTGGCCTCATCATCATTCTTAAACAAATACCGCATGCTTTAGGGTGGGACGCCGGTTACGAAGGCGACATGTCTTTTTGGCAAATGGACGGTGAGAATACGTTCTCTGAGTTGTACAAAGCGCTGGGCTTGTTCACGCCTGCCGCGATCGTTATCAGCTTAGTTTCTATGGCCATCCTGATCCTTTGGGAGCAACCGTTCATCAAAAAAATAAAAGCAACTCAAATCGTACAAGGCCCTTTAGTGGTCGTTGCCCTCGGAATTATTGCCAACCTGGCGATTCAGGGTACGGACTGGGCATTTAAGGCCGATCAGGTCGTTGCGCTGCCTATCGCCAGCAACTGGGAAGGCTTTCTGGGCTTGTTCACCCTGCCTGATTTCAGTCAGTTGACCAACCCGGCCATCTACACCGTTGCTATTACACTGGCGATTGTAGGTAGCCTCGAAACCTTATTATCCGTAGAAGCGGTTGATAAACTTGATCCTCAAAAGCGCCTGACCCCAACCAACCTCGAATTGAAAGCGCAAGGCATTGGCAACATCTTCTCCGGCCTCATTGGGGGCTTGCCGGTTACCCAGGTAATTGTGCGCAGTTCGGCCAATGTTCAATCGGGGGGTAAAACAAAAGCATCGGCTTTGATTCACGGCGTACTGCTGTTGGTCTCCGCCTTAGCCATTCCGGGGTTGCTCAACCTCATCCCATTGTCGAGCCTGGCAGCCATTCTGATCATGGTGGGTTTCAAGCTCGCTAAACCTACTGTTTTCAAAGAGGTTTACAAGACCGGCTGGGTCCAGTTTCTGCCATTTGTTGCAACAATCGTTGCCATACTGTTTACTGACTTGCTGGTCGGCATCGGCGTAGGATTGGTTATTGCCGTGTTTTTCATCCTGCGCAACAACTACAAATCGCCTTACTTCTTTCACCGCGACGAGCATCATACGGGTGAAATCATCAAAATTGTGCTTTCCGAAGACGTCTCTTTTTTAAACAAAGCCAGCATCCTGCTCACGCTGAAAAAGCTGCCGGCCAATACTAAAGTACTCATTGACGCCTCGCATTCGGTCAATATTGACTACGACGTCATTGACATCATCAACGATTTTAAGGAAACCGCGAAACACAAAGGCATTGAACTGGAGTTACTCGGGTTTGATAAAAAAACGATGAAACTCCGATCTGAAAAAATGGAAGTGCTGCGCAAAAACGCGCTCATGCTCGAAAGTATACAAAACTAAAGTGACTGAGACTTTTGAGGAGGGCTGGCATTCAATGGATGCCGCCCTCTTTTTGTTTAGGGCTTTTATCAGGGTGAGTCGGCGAATAACGAAGAAAAAAAGCTAAAAATCCTTTCCTTCGTCTTATTTTTATCGGAATGAATGCGCGCCTGACCTAACTTGGCCGTAGCTTTATTCGCTCATCAACTTAAATCTTTGTCATGAGTATCTTAAATGATTTCAAAAAATTGCTTTTTGGCGCAAAATCGGTTGCCAAATCCGCTGCAGATAAAACCGTAGAAGCCGGTAAGGAAGCCGGTCACGAATTGATGGATAAATCCGGCGATTTGCTCGAAAAAGCTACCGGAAAAGTAGAACAGATCGGAGCCGTTGTTATGGATAAGGCGGAAGACATCGGACAAAAAATATGGACTGAAACGGAAGATTTTGTGGCTAAAGCACGGCAGTATGCAGAAACCGTAACCCGCGGCCCTAAAGAAGAGATTGTGGATGAACGTTCCGCTCCTTTAACAGAGGTGCCAGATGTGCCGCCGGTGAGCGCAACGCCGGTCATGCCTGAAGCGCCAACTGTACCGGCTGCCCCAAATGTAGCGGAACAAATTGGCGAAAAAGTGGGTGAGGTTGCTGTAAACGTCGGTGAAAAAGTAGAAGGGATGGCGGCACAAGTAGGTTCTAAAGTATTGGATGCCGCTGAAAACATCGGTGCCAAAGCATTGGACGTTTCTGCCGATTTAGGTGAAAAGTTGAAAGGCGTTTCGGAAAACATCGGCGAAACCGTCATTGAAAAATCTGGGGAATTGTACGAAAAAGCCAAGTCTTTTGGTGAAAACCTGCTTGGGAAAGCCGACGACTTAGTGGAAAAGGCACAACGTGCCGCCGAAGCCGAGGCGAACTTAGACGATACAACCGCCAAAGCGCAACAAATCAACGATTTACTCAGCTCCAAAGTGGAAGAATCCGCACCTAAAGGCGGTCCAATAGATACCAAAGAAGGCTTGCTTGGAAAACACGATAGCTTTTTTGACCGCGCCCAGCGCTTCGCAGAGGGAGATTACCACAACGAAGGCGGTCGCAATACCCGTCTCTTCACCAATCCCGATGACGCGCAGGCGAAAAACAAAAAAGGCGGCAAAGCAGCAGGCTTTGAAGACCTGGATGGCGACGGGAATGAGCTGATTGACGACGCAATTATCGAAGATTAATTCGTGTCTTACTTTAGCGTCTGATAGCTGCGTTATGCGAACAGACACAGCGCATTTCGCATGGTTTTCGTGCCGTAGGTACGCAACATAGCGTCAACATTGCGGATCTACGGCATGATCCTACTCTTTTTCCTTGTACCGGTGCTCCCGCCGGACGAGAAAAAAGAGAAACGACATGATCCACCGTCCGAGGGTGTAAGAAGCCCAATCGAGTATTTTTTCCATGCGGCTCATTTTTTGGCGGAAGGCATCGGCGTCAATCAGGGTGGATTGCGAAAGCAACGTCGAAAGGTAGCGCTGGACAGAAGCCGCAAAAGCGTCATCTAATACCTCCAAATTTAACTCGATGCTGCTGTATTGGCTCAGGTGGTTGAGGTTGTAAGAGCCAAGGGTTACCCATTTGTTGTCCACAATGGCCATTTTGCCGTGCAGGATACTGGTTTCCCATTCATAAATTTGAATGTTGACTTCCAGCATTTCCTGATAAAGGTACCTGATTGCGCGCTTAGCCATTGGCACATCCGATATGCCGGGCAACAGGAGGTTGACTTGCACGCCGCGGCGGGCTGCTCTTTTCAGTGCCGTGCGGATGCTCCGGCTGGGCAAAAAATAACTGGCCACTACCGTAATAGAATGCTGCGCTTTTCGGAAAGCTGCCCTGTAACCGGCTCCGATTTGTCTTTTGCCCCGAAACCAGTCGTTCAGAACCGGTCTGCTCAGTACATCCCTTGAACTCGGGTGCGCTGATTTTTTTCTCCGGATATGAGGCCCAATCAGGTATTTTTCCCGATAAATCTGCTCGGAAATGCGGGCTAACCTGGCAGATACAGGGCCTTTGACGGTTATCGCAAAATCTAACCACGGTGCCTCTGTGTCAGTGCCCCGGTATTTATCTGAAATGTTGACGCCGCCGACGAGCGCAACTTCCTGGTCGGCCACGACTACTTTGCTGTGCAGGCGGCGTCCGAGCCGAAGGATATAAAACCGCTTGGGCAGGGGTGAAAAAAACCGGAAATTTATTCCGCTATCCTTCAAGTCTTTGATGAATGCCGGCGACAAGTCTTTTGAACCATAGGAATCCACCGCAAGATAAATGTCCACGCCCCGCTGTCGTGCACTTTTTAAAGCTGTAGCCACCTCTTTTCCTGTATCGTCCTCATCAAAAATATACATCTGGAGATGGATCTGCTTTTGAGCTTCGTTGATGATTTGGAGCAGGCAGGTAAAATAGGGCATTCCCCCGGCTACGAATGCCAATTCGTTGCCAGCCAAATATTGGCTGCGGTTAAAAATTCCCCTTTGCATGGACGCGAATAACTACGCATTTTGTAAAGCATTGGTTTGGAGCAGGTTGCAATAATTTTTCAAAAGCCCCCAATAACCCCGCACCGATTCGAGCAAGTCGGCCCGCTCATGCTGACGTAGTTCCAACAAAGATACTTTAAGCCTGATATTAGCGCGGTATGCTTTAAAAAAAAGAAACAGGAGCTCGTCTTCTGGCTCGGGGGTGATTTCCCAGACCTGCCGGTATGCGTTTAGAAAATACAGCGCCAGATCGGTATGGCCGCGGGCTTCCAGATCCATACAGAGAAATGCCAGTTCGCTGAGTACGTCCAGACGCCGGAAATGCGGGTTGAATTCGAGGCAGTCAAAAACAACCGGCTCATTGAGTAAAAAAATATTGCGCGTGTGCAAATCTCCGTGGCCGTCCACCCAAAAGCCTTTTTCGAACCTCGTTCGCATCCGTGTGGCGTGTGTAGTTAAAAATGCAGAAATTTGTGCCTTCCACAAGTGGAATTGTTCCAGCGCTTCCAGGCCGAGCCATTGAACCGCGTCCTTTTCTTCGTGGTAAAGGTCTTCAAAGTCCTTCAGGTAGTCGCCGGGGCAATAGGCATTCGGAGCACGGATGATTGACCGACGGTGAAAAGCGGCCAACTGACTGGCAAGTTCCTCCATCTGTGTTTTCGTTACCTGGTTTTCAGCAAGCAACAAGTCCATCTGGCATTGTTCGTCCATTCGATGCATCCACACCGCGTAATCCAGCAAAGGCGGTGCCATGGCACCGATAGCAGGCCGCCCGTCAACTGTGCCAATGGGCAAAACGCCGAGGTACATGCCAGGTGCAAGCCGGCGGTTAAGCCGCAACTCTTCTCCGCAATAAAACCGCCTTTTTTCAAAGGTGCTGAAGTCCAAAAAATCGAATTGCACCGGCTTTTTAATTTTGAAGGCATAATCGGGCGTTAAAATCACCCAGGAAATATGGGTCTCCACTATGTGGGCAGGAGCTTTGGCACCGGAGAACTGTCCGGACAAAAGAATATCGTGGATTTGTTTCGTGTTCATGGCGATGCTGATAAAGATAAAGTGTAGTGGTAAATAGCCTGTACCATCTCTTCCAAAGACAGTTTATCCGACCAAAGCTCTAAATGGGGTGCGCTGAATGGTTCACTTTGCACACGCAGCGCTAAAAAGACAGAAAAATCGGCCTCACTGTCTGTACGGGGTGTTTCCAACCGTTCCCGGATGCTGTTTTCATCAGCGCGCATTTCCACCCAAAAAAATGGAACGCCGCATGCCCGGGCGACCGATTCAAAGGCGTTTCGGACGCTTGCACGGATGAACGTACTATCTACAATTGCGTTTTGGCTTGCCAACAGCGCCGTTCGGGCCTTTTCCAACATCGCCTGGTATACTTTTTTTTTATCCTCCGGATCAAAGTGTCCGCGCAGGTTCATGGCTTTACGGGTTGAATCGGAACTGATGTGTAAGCCCCCGTAACGCTCAACAAAAATCCGAGCTGCCGTACTTTTTCCAGTGCCTGGTAAGCCGGCAATCAACAGGAGATATGGAGAATTTGACGTTTTCACCATACAAATATTTAACATTCAAACAGATGTACCGATGACCAAAAAGGTGGGAGGCAATGATTTTGATCAATAACAAAGGGACAAAGCTGCCTCAACTTTGCACTACAAAAGCAATTGTTATGAAAAAGATACTCGTTCCTGTCGATTTTTCCGACGCCTCTCTCAATGCGTTGAATGCGGCCTGCCACTTTGCAGTACGAACCAATGCGAGCCTTTATGTCCTGCACGTTAATGAGATGGTGCCGTACATCCTATCCGTTCCCCGGTATGATTTCCCTGCGGCAGCAGTCGCCGCCGAACAATACAACAAGGAAGCCGACGAACGCATTCAGGCGCTCAAATCAGTGGTGCTGGGCACGGCAGGTTTTGGCAAGCTCAAGGTTGAAGTGGCCGTCAAAGAAGGTTTGATGATTTCTGTTGTCAAAGAAACAGTCAAAAAAGAGGGTGTTGACCTCCTCGTGATGAGCACTTTGGGCACCAGCGGCTGGAAAGAGGTATTTGTTGGGTCGAACACCGAACGTGTGATCCGCCATGCATCCTGCGCCGTATTAGTCATTCCGGACGGCATGGATGAACTGAAGATCAAACGGGTTTTGGTGCCTACAACGCTGAAACCAGATCAAAGAGGGGTATTTGAAACCGTAAAAACCTGGCAGGATTTGCTGGACTTCGATGTACACCTACTTTATGTTAACGACCCGCTCTATGCGCTTGCGCCCGGCGATATTGAAATGGCAAAGGATGAACTGGTTGCACAGACCGGATTGCGCAAAGTAACGTTACACCGCTATGGTCAAACGCTTTATGAAGAAGAAGCCATCCTGCACTATGCTTTTAAAGAAAAAGCCAATCTCATTATGATGGGGACGCACCAGCGTCGCGGGCTTTCCCACCTGCTTTTCGGCAGCATCACGGAAGATACCGTCAACCACACCCACGTTCCGGTTTTGGCCGTACCGATTGTATAAAGAGGGGCATCAACGATGTAAATTAATGCGGACATTGACTTTCGTCAAGTGACAAGCTTTAAAAAGCGGGGATATTTGGCCAACTAATGGGATTTACGGATGTTGATCACGGGGAATTCCTATAATTTGAATGCTTTTAACCGGCAACCTCTGCTGTATGGACTATGATGACGCATCGAATTTTGATGATTGATAACGACAACGAGGATTATCTGTACTTCAAAGCCTTGTTGGAAAAAATTGAAGGGCAACCCTTTGCGCTTGATTGGCTGAGTGAATGGGAAGACGTGCAAGATCCTGAAATTTTTCGTCAATACGATGTTATACTTACGGTAAACTTGGGCAAAGATGAAAAGAAAAAGTCCGGTTTTCTCAGAGACTTAGAGTGGGGTGACATAAAAACCCGCATTTTAAACCTGGCGAGCCACGAGTTTCGTACCCCTTTGACCAGCATTGCTTCTTCAGCTGATTTGGTGGAATCGTATTTGAACCAGGGCGACTACGATAAGGTAAAAAAACACATCGCACGGATTAAAAAGTCTGTCACTGCAATGGATCTGCTCCTAAACCGGGTTCTCGCCAAGGGCTAAGAGCTTGTTCGGGTTGAATTTCATGTCATTGTATCCGCACCTGAGGCAGTTATTCCAAACTGCCGCCGGTTTTTGCATTTAATCCCTATATTTGTAGCGGAACATCAATAGTCCTTACTTCACTAAACAACGTAACACGAGGGTGCATGTATCGAATACTTGTGATCGAAGACACCGAAGAACATCGCGAAAACCTTGCCGAAATCCTGACCCTCAACGGGTATGAGGTTGACACTGCTGAAAATGGCAAAGTCGGGGTAGACAAAGCGCTGAAAGAAAGGCCGGGGCTAATCATTTGCGATGTTATGATGCCGGAATTGGACGGTTTCGGCGTCTTGCAGATTCTGAGCAACAACCACAAAACAGCAGATGTTCCGTTTCTTTACCTGACTGCCCGGTCAGAAAAAGACGATTTTCGGCGGGGCATGTCTCTGGGCGCCGATGACTACCTCACGAAACCGTACGACGTCGCCCTCTTGCTCCAAACCATCGAACGCCGGCTGCTCAAACACGAGCGGCTGCGCCAAGCTTCTATCCAACACGCCCCTTTTGAAGGGTTTGTAAACGAAGCCAAAGCGCAGGAATTGCTGCAAAACCTTTCTGCCGACCGCGAGTTGCGGCACTATCAGAAGAAAGACGTGCTGTTTGAAGAAGGCGATTACCCCCGCTATTTGTACTACATCGAAAAAGGTGCGGTTAAACTGTTCAAAAGCAACGAAGACGGGCGGGAATTCATCGTACATATCGCCAGCCCTGGCGAATATCTGGGGTATTTATCCCTGCAAAAAAATGATCATTATACCGAAAGCGCTACCGTTATGGAGCCTTCGGACATCCGCCTCATTCCACAGGATGATTTTCACGCCTTGGTTTATGGCAACCGCGACGTGAATGCCCGGTTTATTAAAATGCTGGCCAACCACGTAGCCGAGCAGGAACAAATGCTGCTCGACCTGGCGTATAATTCTGTCCGCAAACGCGTCGCTTCCGCCCTGGTAACCCTCCACAATCAGAGTAACGGCAACAGCATCCACTTCCAGCGCGACGACCTCGCCGCAGTCGTCGGCACCGCAAAAGAAACCCTCGTGCGCACGCTTTCCAGTTTTAAAACCGAAGGCCTGATTGACATCAATGACGGGCAAATTGTGGTGTTGAAACCGGAAAAGCTACAGAAGATGCCGAATTAAGGCATCAAATGCTTTCATAAATAGCGGATGAATATTATATTTGTAAAATAGTTACCCCATTTATTAATATCCCTGAATGAGGAACAATATACAAGGAGGTATAGCCCTGATTAGTGGTAGCATTCCGTGGTCAAGTACCCCTGCCATATCTCCTGATTTTCAAAGTGGCATATACACAGAGTATTGCCGGGATTTTTCCACATTTAGTGTCAATGTCATCATTTTTTGGGCAACAGTTCATACCAACACAGGCGAAGTATTCCAGATAGGTTCTCCTGTCGAGATTATTGACTGCGATGTTGCGTTAACCATGAGCTCGGATGCTGCACAATTTTGCCCTACCGACAATTCCTCCAATTTTACCACCAATACCGTCCACCGGATTTGTTTTAGCAATAAGTGATGCCAATAACTTGTCAAGTAGGCAACCCCGACGACACCCCGTTGTACGTGCCCAACGCCTTCAGTCCGAACAGCGACGGCATCAACAACGAATTCAAAGTGTATGCCTCCGGCGAAGTTATGGTGCAATCGTTTGAACTCATGGTTTTCGACCGTTGGGGCAATCAGCTTTTTCACACCAAAGATGCTGAAACGGCCTGGAATGGCTTGTTCCGGGGGCGTGGGTAGGGCGTTTATACCAGGTAGATGCAGGCTGTGGTGTTTCATTGCGGCAGGGTGATGGGGGGGTGAAGAGGAAGGGGGATGTGATGCTGGTGCGGTGAGGAAGTTGCCTTAAACTTTAATAAACCGCTCCCCTTTTGTCATGGAAATCCGGCAGCGTTTCGGCGGATTGGAATCATAAGTATTGCCACACGTGGGGCACACTACATATTCCGAGGATAGGGTATCCACCTGATTGGTTTGAAGGGCTGCCAGCGCTTTTTCATACAGCAGTTTGTGTTTTTGTTCGGTTCTGTAAGCATATTTCAGACTGGTAACGGCTATTTCGTTTTCTGCTGTATTGGCAGTTGCGATGAAATCGGGATACATCGTCGTGATTTCGTAAGATTCCCCTGAAATGGCATCAGCGAGGTTCTCCCGGGTCGTGTTAACGGCGTATTGTGGCTTGATGGCCGGGATCGTTTCGCCCATTTCTTCAAGCACAGCCCGATGGTTGTTGGCGTGAATGTTCTCCGAAATCGAAGTAGCTTTGAACAACAGCGCGATTTGTGTCCATCCTTCTTCCTGCGCTTTTTTAGAATATGCAGCGTATTTGGCGCTCGCAGTGGTTTCGCCAGCATAGGCGGTCAGGAGGTTTTTGATGTTGGCCGTAGCTGCGTTTTCAGTTCCCTTCATGTTGGATGCTTTTGCAGCGCCCTCGCTTTCATCAGCGTTATATCTTTCTGTGTTGTTGGCTCCTGCCGGTGTTTCCGTCTGCTTTGCTTCAGGCACCTGCAGAGCCCCATTGTTGTTTGTATCTGAATCACAGGAAGGCAGGAATAACCACATGGCTACTGCCAAAAAAACGGATACTAAAATGTTCTTTTGCATTGTCTTATTTTTTTAAAAAGTTTGTTTTGAGGAGGCAAAGATGGTGCCCCGCACCTTAAAGCAGCCTTGGACAATTCTAAAAATTGGGTTAAAAGATGCCCAAACCGTTGACCGCATAAAATCAATTATGCTTCCAACCTTCCCCCATACCCGCTCAGCTTACTCCTTTTCCCCCTCACAACCATAAAGTTGTATTTGGTAGCGGTGCGCCCCCATATTTGAGGCGTACTCTTTACTTAATCAACTAAAATAAAAAAATCATGACACGCTTCTTGACAACTACCCTCTTTTTCATCCTCCTGACGACATCAGGAATTTTGGCGAACTGCACCGCGCCCACAGGCTTACAATCGCTCAACAACAGCGACGGTGTTTTATTGAGCTGGAACACAGCCTCCGGGGCAATATCTTACTGGCTGAAAGTAGAAAACGCCAACAACAACCCACAAGTGTATGAAATCGAAATCCCAGTTAATGCAACATCTTATCTGGTTAGCAACCTGAATGCAAATGCTTCCTACAAATTTAAAGTCCGCACCAAATGCAGCGACGGTAAATCAGCCTGGACGGAATACGTATCTTTCCAAACGGCCACTGTCGGCGGCGGAACGGGAGGCGGTAACAACGGGCGGCGGCACCACAGGAGCCTGCACAACACCGGTCAATCTGGAGGTCTCGGAAGTAACCACCACCAGCGTAAAACTCAGCTGGAGCCCGGTAGCAGGCGCGTTGCGCTATGAAGTAGAAGTGGAAGACGACGAAAACACCCCTGCCTTTTCCTTTGATGCCCTAACAGCCAATACAGCCGTGATGATCATCGGTTTGACACCGGGCGGCAAGTACCAGTTCAAAGTAAAAAGCAAGTGCGGCGGCGGTCAGTCGAGCGAATATTCTGCCTGGGTTTTGTTCAGCACAGCCCTGCAATTGGCAGCGCCGGCCACCGGTTTGGCAGGTTTGGGATATGAGAACCCTATGCCCGCTTTCCAGGTGTATCCAAACCCGGCAGCTTCAGCAGTAACCGTGCAATGGAACGAGCCAACAACGGAAATACGCTCGCTAAGTATTGTGAATGCGCAAGGCTGCCAGATGATGCGCTACAACAACATTGACGGCGCGAATGGCAGAGTAGAGTTGCCGGTTTCCAACCTTGATGCAGGATTATATATGGTGGTGGTGAGCAACGGCAGGACAACGCAAAGCAAACAACTTGTGATTGTGAAGTGAAGTAGGTGAGCATACCCCCTTTCTCCCGGCGCGGTGGTCTCTGATCACCGCGCTGTTTTTTTACCCCACCTGCATCCCCACCCCCTGTTTGTTATATTTATTCCGATACTCAATCGGTGTCAAGCCCGTAATTTTTTTAAAAACATCGCGGAAGGCTTTGGTGTCGGTGTAGCCCACATCGTACATCACTTCGGAAATATTTTTTCGGCTCGTTTCAAAACTCCTTTTTGCGGCTTCTATTTTTACACGCTGTATGTACTCAACGATCGTATTGTTGGTGGCTTTTTTGAACCGGCGCTCAAAACTTCTCCTACCCACGACCAACTTGTACGCCAATTGGTTCACCAAAATTTTATCCTGAAAATTTCGCTCGATATAGTCCTGCGCCATTTCTATGGACTCATCGTCGTGGTCTTTTTGCCCCTGAAACATCACGAACGCCGACTGGCTGCTCCGGTCAATGGCAATGGCAAAAAATTTGGAAGCTAAGATTGCGATTTCCCGGTTGGTGTATTTTTCGACAAGGTACAACAGCAGATTCCAGTAGGAATTCGCGCCGCCGCTCGAATAAATCCCCTGTTCTTCAGTAATAATATTGCCGTCTACCAGGTCTACTTCCGGGAACATATTCCTAAATTCGTTGGCAAATAACCAGTGCGTAGCGCATTGTTTCCCTTTCAGCAAGCCCGTTGAAGCCAGCAAAAATGCGCCGATGCAAAGGGAGGCCACTTCAGCGCCGTTTTTATACTGCCCGACGATCCAGGGAATTAAGCCTTTGTTGATGGTTAAAGCCGTTTTTAGATCGCCGCTTAAAGCGGGAATAAAAATCAGATCCGTTTGCTGCACCTCGTGCAGTAGCTTGTCGGTATGGATGGAAAACAACCCGTCGTTCAGGCGGATTTCTTTCGACAGCCCAACCAATTGCACGTCAAAGAATAAATAAATTGTTTTGTCGCAATCAACCCTTCAAGTTGTCGTGTTCACCGTTCACCCTAAACCAAGGTTTATCTCTACCTTTATGGTACAAAAATATTTTTTTTGACACAAATTATTTAAAGTTTTTAAGCAATGTCAAAAGAAACGATGCGAAAAGTAAAATTGCAAATGCAGGTGTCGGCAGACGGCTTCATTGCAGAGCCTAATGGGGAAATGGATTGGATGACCTGGAACTGGGGAGACGACCTTAAGCAATACGTCACCGAATTGACCGACCCGGTTGACTGTATCCTGCTGGGGCGGGTGCTGGCGCAGGGGTTCATTCCAGCCTGGGAAGGTCAGCTTGCAAATCCGGGAACGGAAGATGCTGCCTCTGTCCACAAGATGGTGGATACGCCTAAAGTTGTGTTTACAAAAACTTTGGACAGCCTCAAAGGGCAAAATGTACAATTGGAAAAAGGAGATTTAGTCGAGGCCATCACCCGGCTCAAAGCAACGCCCGGCAAAGACATCATTGCCTATGGCGGCAGCAATTTTGTTTCCAACCTGATCCAGCACGGCCTAATTGACGAATACTACCTTTTTGTGAATCCCGCAGCCATCGGCAACGGCATGCCCATTTTCAAAGAAAGAACCAACTTGAAATTGGTGAACGCCCGGCCTTTTGAGTGTGGCGTGGTGGTCCTGCATTATGTGCCTGTGCGGTAAAAATGTTGTTTCAAAAGGCGAAAGGGAACTTACCTTCACTTTCGTTCACCGATTTGCTCCTCTTTGTGTTTTTTTTAGGCTTTTGCGAGACTTTTGCATCTAAAATTTCCCGCAAAGGGCGCTAAGGTCTCGCAAAGTCCGCAAAGTAGGACGCCTCCCTTAGCGTCCTTGGCGAGACCTTAGCGCCCTTTGCGGGAAACAATCTTTGCGGGAACGGGAAACAATCTCTCTCAGTGTACTAAGGGTCGCTGAAATAATAACTGTCCACTTTTCCAGGAGGCCTTTTGCTCCTACTCTGCGTTGGGGAACCACCTCCCTTAGCTATGGCTTAGGTCGGGAACCCCCGCCTTGATTAGAATCAAAATGCCTTGCCCGGAGAAAGCGACCCTTATTAATTCAGCGACCCTAAAGGAGTACTTTACATCATCCGTGAATCCACACTTCCTCTCCGAATTTACGTTAAAAAAACAAAAAAAAGATATTTTTAAAACAAAGTGTGTATGTTTGTTTACATAAATACAAACAAAAAATTTAAATCATGTCTATTACACTCGAAACCCGTATCGCAATAACAGCGCCCATTGAAAAAGTCTGGGCTGCCCTGACCAAACCCGAATTGGTGAAACAGTATTTCTTCGGAACGGATCTTGTCACTACCTGGCAGATCGGCTCGCCCATTTATTTTCGTGGCGAATGGGAAGGCACTGCTTATGAAGACAAAGGCACCGTACTGGCGTTCAACCCATTAAGCAACCTGCGCTACACCTACCTGAGTTCCTGGAGCGATCTGGAAGATGAGCCCGAAAATTATGCCAACATCACGTATGCCCTCCATGAAGAGGACGACACGACCATACTTACCGTTACACAGGATAAGCTCGAAGACGAAGAAAAACGCGCCCATTCCGAACAGAACTGGCAATCGGTTTTTGGCGCAATGAAAGAACTATTGGAGAAGAGCTGACCTCAATCTAAGTAAGCAAATTCACGCTGTTGCATCCAGCTATTTCCGCCTCTCGCGTCTTGAAGCGCCTGAGAAATCTCCCATTCTTCCCGATTCAGGGAACTGCCAAACGTCAATGATTTCAACGCTTTGATTTGCAGTAGGCTATCCGGCAACGACCGCAGGTTTTTGCCATAGATTTCCAGCGTTTTCAGGCGTTTCAAATCTCCGATCGCTTCCGGCAGGTGCGCGCCGTCTGTTGTGATTTTTAATTCCTCCAGCGAGACATGCTTGAACAGCGCAGCAGGCAGGGCGTCGCCAGCACAGCGGAACAGGAGGCGTTTCAGAGCGCCTTCTACAACGGGTTCATTTAGGAGTTGTTCCAATTCTTCTTGAGCTAACAAAAACTCCTGGATGCTGATGTAGTGGGGGCGTTTCAGTAAAGAAGGGTACCAATCCTGAAAAATCGCTGCCCGATAAGGGTTCTCCAGGCTTTCGCGATACCGAAAAAATTCAGGGAGCAGTTCTTTGTTTTTGGTTCGAAAATAGTGAGCAACTACCACCTGCGACACCCCAACAGGGCGTTTCAGGTATGCATATCGAAACCGCTCTATAACCCTATCCAAATCACGGGTGTCGGACAAAACGCCCCTTAAGTCTTCCGGCGCTTTGGCTTTCAGGAGTTTCCGAAAATCATTCTGCACCGCCTGATCGCCCGATGTTTTGGCCACCACCACCAGATCGGGAAATACTGCATCCGGAATGCCGCCTTTTTTGAGCATTTCGAGCACCACTCGCTCATTAGCCGGATCGTTCGACCAGATCAATCGGCGCAAAGCCTCCAGGTCTGGATCCTCCAGCGTTTTCAGGAAGCCCGGCTGGTATTCCTTCAACACCGTGTCCAATTCCATTTCGCTGCAAAACCAGTGTGGCTTGCCCCAGAAGCCTCCGGGCAAATCCGGGCAGGCATTTCCCACTAAAATAAAATCTGCGTCAGGGCTGAGTTTGGCGACAATCTTTACGCCCATTGCCCCTAATTTTTCTTTGTAATCCGGTTTTTTCAGGCGCGTCCCTCCTGCGACGAACAGGCTTTTGTCTTGAAAATGGCGCAAGGTTGAAAACGGGGCATGATCGGGGTTCAGCAAATGCAGGTTATCCCAAATGACCTGCTTCAATGGACTGCTTCCGATATTGACCGCTTGTAAAAAATCTGTTTTGAATGCCTCGGAATAAGGAGACGCTATTTCCGGATTTTCCAATAAAAGATGCCCAAAAACCAATCGAATACGAGGTTCCGCTGAAAATTTCGTCAGCGCAGCGTTCAGGGTTTGTACCAATTTCATATCCCGCCCCGGGTTTTGGCACTCTAAGCGCAGCGTCAGCAAATTGGTCAGCAGCACAACTTCTTTTCGGATATAGATGGGTTCGCCGGCGATCCATCTGATCTTCAAATGGTTCAGTGCAGGAAAGTTCTCCCAGACCACAGGCAGTTCGCAGGGCTTTGCATCCAGGGTAACGGAATGCAAGGCAGGGCATTCGCACCAGGAGTCGGGCAAGCTGGTGAGTTCGGACGCTTTGATGCTGAGGGTGTTCAGTGCGGTATTGGCTTTGCAAAAATCGGGCAATTGGCCACAAAACCCTGGGATTTCCATGGCAAACGTCTCCAAATCAGAGAATACCTGCCAGCCCGTTCCAAAGTTGGCCATCGAATTGCCGGATAACGTAAACTGCTTGAGGCGCGTACATTGCCAAAAAATCTGTGGTAATTCCCGTAGTTCGGGGACAATAAGCCAACATTTTTCCAAAGAAGGCGTCAGTATAAATTCAGGAATGCTTTGCGCAAAATCATCCATAAAGGTAACGGATTTTAGCACCGGCATTTTTTCTAAAGCATCATTTTTTGCAACCTCTTCGCGATTAAATACTTTAGACAAAAGTCCTGAAAAACCAGTTTTAGCAGTATTTTCAGGGATCACCGTGTTTTCGGTTTGGGAATAGTCAAAATTACAATTCGATATTTCCAGTGTTGCCAAATTTGGAAGCCCGGAAAAAGGAAAATGCATTTTTGGCAATTCCGGACTGGCCAAACGCTGAAACCAAATGCCCTCCAGCGTGCTTAGTTTTTCCAGCCCAGAAGGCACTTCAATAGTTTTTCCATGGGATTTACATTTTTCGCAACAACATCATGCTGATTTCTGCATCGGCCATCACACTTTTGAGCGTGGCTTTGGGCGATTGCACCAAATCCTGAAGCAGGGAAAGGCGCAGGTCGTTGGGCAGGAAATCTATTTTGATAAAATCCTGGATGTTTTTGATTTGTGGTGGCGTGAGTTTGATGTCACTGACACTCAGGTAATTGATGAGGCGGGTGCAAATCGTCGCCATAATATCCACCCGAAAAATGTCCTGCTGCACGCTGCGTTTGATTTCCGCGTAAACCTCCCGCTTGAAATCTTTGGCCTGATAAATCTTTTCCGGCGAAATCAACTCACTCAGGTTCTGTTGTACGTAGGTTACAAAAGCCGCTACTGTTTCGTCATCTAAGCACGAAGCGGCTAGCATTTGCACTAATGGCAGCTCGTCGCGCAGGTTTTTGATGTCGCGGATGCTTTCAAAAAACTGAACTAGTGAGCGCGGTGTCGTGCGTTTGCCTTGCGCCACTTCAGGATAGGTGAGGACAAAGTTGATGCCGCGCGGGTCAATGCCGGCTTTTTCTGCCCAAAAAGCCCACGTTTTGGGTTCAAACCGCATGGTAATGTGCATCATGCGAGTGAGCATGGCGTCGTCCATGGGCGTCACCGAATAATCGCCGCCGTCGGGGTTGGCGGTCAGCACAATTTGCCATTTTTCGGGAAGCCGCCAACTCACTAATTCAAAATTTTGCAGCAATTGCATGATGCCGCGCAGGATGCGGTCGTCGGCGCGGTTGACGTCGTCAATCAGCAGCAGTCCCGGACCTTCTTTTTTAGGAACCCAGGAAGGTGCGCGAAAAACCGTTTCTTCGCCCACGATGGCAGGCATCCCGATGAGGTCGCCCATTTCTTCAAACTGTGCAGGAGCGATGTAAGTAAACTCAAAACCGTTTTCCAAAGCGATGGCCTGCACCAACTCCGTTTTGCCGATTCCGTGGGTGCCCCAGACGCAAACGGGCGTTTTTTTAACGCCATTGGCCTCCGATTTGAGGTTGGCTTCCATCAGGTGTTCGATGAATTTCCGGACTTCCGAAGCATTGGCCTCGATGCCATAATAAATGTAGTGGTGGGTTGGTTTCGCCATGGCTTATTCCGCTAATAATTTGAGGTGTTTTCCGGGTAAATGTTCCATTTTATCTGTGCCGCGGGAAGTGATCACCCATAGGATCGGCATTCTCGCCGCCACTTGGGGAGCGGGTGCATGGCCGTCCGTGAAGTAGATGAGCGCATCCGGTTTTTGTTCATTGGCCCAGATGATGGGCGCATCGAAGTGCGTACCGCCCCGTCCGGCAACCATTTCCGGTGCATGGCCTTTGTAAGAATAGGTGCGGTGGATGTCTTTGTCGCATTCCAATACCGTGATGTGTGCGCCCTGCCGCCATATCTGCCGAATTTCATTGAAAAAAAGCCCAAGTTCTTCCATAGAAACGCTGCCCGAAGTATCCAAAGCCAGTACCAGGTTGTGGTGCCGGTTGAGCCGGATCCCGGGCACTGTTCCATACCGTTTAGAAGGGCGGCGAATGGTGCTTTTTAGAGAAGTGCTGTTGCTGGACGCCGCAAAAAGCCGCAATACCCTTCGCCAGTTCACCAAAGGCGCATCGGCCACCGCCGCGTGCAATTCCTCCAGCAAATGCCCAGGTAGATGGCTCCGGTTTTTGTGCTGCACCCTTTGCAGGGCTTGTTTGGTTGCGTTTTTCACAAACTGCTCCAGCACGCGGGTTTCGCTGCTGTCCAACCCTGCAAATTCATCCCAAAATCGGTGTTTGGCGGTCGCTTCTTCATCGCCCTGCATCCAGGCGTCCAACGCGCGAAAAACGGCATCGCTGTCTTCGTTCCCCGCGCTGCCAGCGGTTCGGTTTTGGAGCAGGCCGATCAATTTTTCGTAGTAATACCCGACGCCTTTTCCCGCTTCCAAAAAAAGCCGGTGCGTCGGTTCCAAAGGTTTGAAAAAATCGAGCGTGATGGCACCTTTAGGCAATTGCTGCGGCTCAATGTATTGGTTGACCACCAAATCGGCGGCAATATTGAAGACCCGGCGGTTGGCGTAGGATTTCAAAACTGTCAGGTGGCGCAATACAATATGGAGTACTTCGTGTTTAATCAGCCCGTATCGGTGTTCTTCAGAAAGCGTTTCCCAAAAATCCGGGTTTACAATCAGTTTCACCATTTGTCGCTGAAAAGGCGCGACGGCTGCGGTAGGTACGGTTGGTTCAAATGTCTTCGGAATGCCCATCAGGAAATGTCCGTAGAATGGCTCCCGGAGCAGCAGTTGCACGCAGACTTTTTCGATGGGTGAGGCTCCGAGGTGCATTTTTAATTTTTTGTTCGTAAAAACTGGGGCAAAATAAAACATTTTATTTTATCTGGTAAAGCTTTTAGTCTGATCTAATTTAATCTGCTCCTGTTGAGATTCCGCTTCCCCCTCGCGCCGAGGCTCCGCCTCGTTTGTATTATTCTGCGGGTTTAACTCTCCACGAGACTCCGTAAAAAAAACAACACGGAGTTCCACGGAGTAGACACGGGGTTCCACGGAGACCCGCTCGCGCCGAGGCTCCGCCTCGCGTGTATTATTTTGCGGGTTTCACCCGACCTTCGCCGTGCTTTTCTTAAGGTCTGCCACCTCACCCGCTCGCGCCGAGGCTCCGCCTCGCGTGTATTATTTTGCGGGTTTCACCCGACCTTCGCCGTGATTTTCTTAAGGTCTGCCACCTCAAGGTGGCGACCACTACGCTTTCCCGCTCGCGCCGAGGCTCGGCCTCGCGTGTATTATTTTGCGGGTTTCACCCGACCTTCGCTGTGCTTTTCTTAAGGTCTGCAACCTCAAGGTGGCGACCACTATTTCAGCAACACCCGACCCTGTCCTGCCTTCAAAATCGTCCCTTCCCCAAATACCTGCTCCCCGCCAACCCAGGTTTGCAGCACCCGCCCCCGGAGCTTTTCACCCAGATAAGGCGTGATTTTATGCCGGTGCTGAATGTCTTTTTCTTCCACAATAAAAACCGCTTCGGGTTGCCAGACCGTCAAATCGGCATCTTTCCCCGCTTCGATGCGCCCTTTTTGCGACAAGCCGAGAAAATCGGCGGGACGGCTGCACAGCCACCGGGCCAGATCGGCAACCCCGAAACCCAGAGCCTGCGCCTTGGTCCACACCACCGGCAACGTAAACTGCAAGCCCGAAATGCCGCCCCAGGCCGTCGCTAGGTTGCCCGAAGCGATGGCTTTCAGCGCAGGCGGCGCGGGCGAATGGTCGGAGCCAATGAAGTCAATGGCTCCCGTTTTTAAGCCTTGCCAGAGTAGTTGATTGTTGGCGCGTTCGCGGATGGGCGGGGCGCATTTATAGACCGTTTGCGCGTCAGGGATTGCTTCGGCGTGGAAATAGAGGTAGTGCGGAGCCGTTTCCACCGTTAGTGGCAGGTGTAGTTTGGCGCGTTGCAGGCGCCGCAACAAATCAGCTGACGAGAGGTGGACGATGTGCGTGCGGCAGCGGGTGCTTTCGCACAATTTCAGCATCAATTCAATGGCGCGGTTTTCCCAGCTTTTGGGCCGCGATTTCAGGTACGCGGGGTAATGAGTTGGATGGTTTTGAAAATACGCCATCATCGAGTGCGGGGCGTCCAATTCCGCGTGAACCAGCAACGGCAGGCTTGTTTTTTCAATCAAAGGCATGGCGCGAGCCAAATCGCTTTCGGAAACATTCGGAAACTCGTCAATGCCAGAATGCGTCAAAAAACACTTGACGCCAAAAATTCCGGCCCGCATCAAATCGGGTAAATCGGCGTAGCTTCCTGGAACTAAGCCGCCGTAAAACCCACAATGCACGTGCAGTTTCCCTTCCGCAGCGGCAATTTTTTGTTCAAAATTGGCAACCGTGGTCGTCACCGGCGAGGCATTCAGCGGCATCTCAATGAGCGTGGTGACGCCTCCTGCTGCTGCTGCCCGCGTAGCTGTGTCAAACCCCTCCCAATCGGCGCGCCCCGGCTCGTTGATGTGGACGTGCGCATCTATGAGGCCAGGCATGACGACCGCGTCGCCGAGTTCTTCCACCGCGCGGCCCTGTAAGGCATCGGACGGAATTCGCCCGGCGACAACCTGCACAATTTTCCCACTTTTTATTAAAATGGTGGCATCTTTGGTACCAGAGTCTATGACTACACGGGCAGCATGTAAGGCTTTATCAAAATCCATAGCACATGAAAATTCGGTTAACGCAGGATAGTTACGGCAAATCGGCTGTCCGCGTAGCAAAAATAACACGCCACAGCGACTACCACGAATTTAAAGAAGTCCACGTCGCCATTCAGTTGGAAGGGGATTTTGAAACGGTGTATACGGAAGGGGATAATTCCAAGGTTTTGCCCACCGACACGATGAAAAACACCATTTTCGGATTGGCCAAAGACCACCCACTGCATACGATTGAGGATTTCGGACTGTTTCTTGCAGATTATTTTTTGAAACACAATCCGCAAGTGGCTAAAATCACGCTGGATTTAACCCAAATCCGCTGGGATCGCATGACGCTGAACGGCGTTCCGCATCCTCACAGTTATGTCGGCGGCGGCAATGAAAAAGCGACCGCCAACGTTCAAAGTACCCGAAATGTAACGCAGCTGCAATCAGGCATCCGCGAGCTACGCATCCTGAAAACGACGCATTCGGGTTTTGAAAATTACATTGTAGACCAATTTACGACCCTGCCTCCGGCTGCCGACCGCATTCTGGCGACGGAGCTGGAAGCTATCTGGAATTATAACGCTCCGAATGGGCACGATTTTCAAAAAATAAGAGAAAAAATAAGAGAAGACCTGCTGAGCGCTTTCGCCGCCCACTATAGCCGTTCAATGCAGCACACCCTGCACGCCATGGGCGAAACGGTTTTAAAAAACACGGCGGCAGTGTCGGAAATCAGCATGAAAATGCCGAACCTCCACTACCTTCCGGTGAACATGACCCCTTGGAGCCTGACGAACAACAATGAAATTTTTGTCGCTTCGGGGGATGCTTATGGGTATATTACGGGGACTTTGAAACGGGAATAGCTATTGTCTGTTTTTATAGTCCGATAGCTGCGTTATGCTCGGCCCCAAAATCGGTCATTTACGCCAGTAAAATCCCGTTTTTGGGGTCTTCGCATGCCTTGCTCTCGAACTCTAAAAAACAGACACAAACTAAAGAGGAAACCACGATTTTAATCCTGCTGTGATGGATAATTCAATTAATCTAAAGCCTGCTTTTGCGCAAATGACCGACCTCGCCGCTGAGCGTTTTGGCGGCAAAACCTTAGCGTGCAGCGACGATTTTTTTGCAAAAATGGAAAACCTGCTGAAACCCGGACGCGGCATTTTTATCCCCGACAAATATACCGACTGCGGCAAATGGATGGACGGCTGGGAAAGCCGGCGCAAACGTGTGGCGGGCCACGACTGGTGTGTGCTCCAACTTGGCGCGGAAGGCATTGTGCACGGGGTAGACATTGACACCAACCATTTCCTCGGCAATCACCCGCCTTTCGCGAGCATGGAAGCCTGTTGGCTGGATTTCGCTGAAGCGGAAAAAGTGGACTGGCATGCGGATGGGGCAGTAGGTTGGACGGAAATTCTGCCCAAATCGCCCCTGAATCCCGGCAGCCAGCATTTTTATGCCGTGGAAAGCCGGGAAAAATGGACCCATCTCAAACTCCATATTTACCCCGACGGCGGTGTGGCGCGCCTCAAAGTGTACGGCGAGGTGGCCAAAAACTGGGCTTTGGTGGCACCTAACGCGCTCATAGACTTAGCTGCAGCGATAAACGGCGGAAAAGCCATCGTGTGTAACGACGAGTTTTTCAGCCACAAAAACAACATCAACATGCCCAACCGGGGCACCAATATGGGCGACGGCTGGGAAACGAAGCGCAACCGCACGCCCGGCAACTGCGACTGGCTAATCTTGCGCTTAGCGCGAAAAGGACAAATCCGCAGGATCGTGGTGGATACCCGCCATTTCAAAGGCAATTACCCCGACCGCTGCAAGCTGGAAGGCTGCGTATTTCCCATGGACGACGATTCCTGCGCAGACGCCGTCTGGACGCCATTGTTGCCGGAAATGAAACTGCAGGCCGACGCCGAACACGTTTTTGAATCCGAAATCCTGACCCACCAACCGTTTACCCACGTGCGCCTGACTATTTTTCCGGATGGCGGAGTGAGCCGTTTGCGGTTGTTCGGAACGTTGGATCCGGAGGCCGTGAGCCTGGCCGAATTGAATGAGATGCCAGCAGGGCTTTTTTTAGAAAAAACGGGCAAATGCGGTGGCGCAAAAGCCTGGAGCGAAAAATTGCTTGCTGCGCGGCCGTTTGCAAGCCGAGCCGAGCTTTTTGAGAAAGCCGGAGGAGCCTGGTTTTCCTGCAAAAAAGCGGATTGGCTGGAGGCTTTCGACCACCATCCGCGCATCGGCGATGTGGAAAGCCTGAAACAAAAATTTGCGGCAACCGCAGCCTGGGCGTCAAAAGAACAGAGCCGGGTGAGCGAGGCGGACGTTTCCGTACTAGAGGAATTAAAGCGCTACAACGATTTGTATTTTGAAAAATTCAGCTTCATTTTCATTGTTTTTGCAACCGGGAAATCGGCAGAAGAGATGCTGGCGATTTTAAAAATCCGCTACGAAAACGACCCCGTGGAAGAGGTGCTCAACGCCGTTTTGGAGCAACATAAAATCACCCAACTTCGATTGGAAAAACTACTGCTATGAGTCAGATCACCACCCATATTTTAAATACGGCGACCGGAAAACCGGCTGGGGGTGTTGCTTTACGCCTGGAACAGAAAGTGGGCACCGATTGGCAAACCCTCGCGCATGGCATCACGAACGCTGAAGGGCGCGTCGCTAACCTGCTGCCAAAAGACACCCTGGTGGAGCCCGGAGAATACCGGATGGTTTTTGAAACGGCATCCTGGTTTGAAGTCCAAAACATTGCCACGTTTTATCCTTTGGTAGAAATCCGGTTTTACATTCGCGACGCGGCGCACTACCATATTCCATTGTTGTTGAGCCCGTTTGGGTATACGACTTATCGGGGGAGTTGAGGGGGGGCAAGAGGTTTCACACAACGGCACAACGGACACAACGAATTGAATTATTAGCAACAAAAGATATCGAAATATGAAATTCACAATTTCTGAGAACCTAAAGAACGTTGTACTCACTGATCTGAAAGTAGCCAACCTGGCCTACTACAATATCTACAAAGGCGACTCCCCAGATCGGCAACCCGTTCATACCGTGTATGGTGGTGCCAATTTATTCACCCACGACACCGCAGCGCGCATGTCGCAGGCGGCGCTGAACAATTTCAAAACCTACGCGCCCAATTTTGTCGTCCTGGCCAAAGTGCTTGAATTACAGGGCCGTCATACAATGCCCGGCCAGGAAGACATGGTGCAGGCATTGGGGGAAAAATTGGCAGCCCTTTCCGAAGCGGAAAGGCGCGAACACCCGGCATGGCTGGCTTATACGGTTTATCAGCGCATCCTGCAAAAATTAGCGCGGGAAGCCGTTGAAGATTTTCGGATTGATTTTGAAGACGGTTTCGGCAACCGACCCGACGACGAGGAAGATGCGGTGGCCGTGCAGGCAGCATTGGAAGTAGCCAAAGGCATGGAAATGCACAGCCTGCCGCCGTTCATTGGCATTCGCATCAAACCTTTTACGGAAGATTTGAAAGCGCGGGGCATCCGAACCTTAGATATTTTCCTGACCACCCTGTTGGAAAAAACCGGCGGAAAACTGCCCGAACACTTCATTGTGATGTTGCCCAAAGTGGTCATCCCCGAGCAGGTAAAAGCCTTGGCACGCATTTTTGAAGCGTTTGAACAAGCCTTCCAACTGCCCCATCTGACCCTCAAAATGGAAACGATGGTGGAACAAACCCAGGCCATTATGGACGCGGAGGGCAAAAACCCGCTAATGTCCTTCATACGGGCAAGCGAGGGGCGTTGCATCGCGGCGCATTTTGGCACCTACGATTACACGGCCAGTGCAGGCATCACCGCCAAATACCAAACCATGGCGCACCCGGTCTGCGATTTTGCGCACCATGTAACCAAAGTGGCCTTAGGCAATACCGGCATCATGCTCTCCGACGGTGCCACCAACGTGATGCCCATTGGTCCGCACCGGGGCGAAAACCTGAGCGCGCAGCAATTGCGGGAAAACAGGGAAGTCGTACACAAAGCCTGGCGCACCGGCTTCGATCATACCATGCATTCGCTGATCAACGGCCTTTACCAGGGCTGGGATTTGCACCCGGCGCAATTGCCGATGCGCTACGCTGCGGTGTATACTTTTTTCTTAGAAAGTTATGAAGACGCGGCGCTGCGACTCCGGCATTTTGTGGACAAAGCAGCCCAGGCAACTTTGTCAGGCGATATTTTCGACGACGCCGCCACCGGACAGGGCTTGCTGAATTATTTCCTGAAAGCCCTGAATTGCGGGGCTATTTCGGAAGCGGAAGCCACGGTCACCGGCTTGTCGGTGGAAGAGATTCGGTTGCGGTCGTTTTATCAGATTTTGCAGAAGCGGAAAGGAGAGGCTTGATTCGAAGATTTGCCGCCCAAGCCTTTGCTTCAACACAATCATTTGAAAAAGGCTTCATTTCAGGTATGTACCGGGGCGAAGGCGGCATTGTAGAACCGATGGAGTTGTTGTGGTATGAGTGGTCATTACAGGGTTCCTTCCACTCTTTGAGCTTTTGAAATAATATTGTCGTCCACAAAATTTTCACCTTGATGGAATGGAATCAGGCAGATGCCTGTGATTTTGGCCTCGCGTAAAGCATCTGCTGCTTTTTCGTTGACCATCCAGAGGAAGGACACCCCAGCGAGCAGGAAGAAATTCCACTCAATATTTTCCTTTATATATAGCTCTCGTGTCCCAATCCCCTTTTGTGTATGCCGATCTTCAAAATTTATGGCATTAAAGTCTTCATAGATATATTCGTAGCCATTTCTAATTCCTGCAATGCGGCAAAATATGGATCGAGAGTAGTCAACAATGTCAAATTGCCCATTTTACATAAGCATAGAATACCGATAATCACTTCCTTTTCGATCAATTACCGAAGTGGGAAAAGACTTGTAAGGAGGAGCTTTAAAGTCATTTAAACAATCGAGGAATTTTTCACTAATAAGTTTTCCTGGTGTAAAGCTCACTTGAAGTATCCAATCAGTAAGCTTTGCCCGATATTCCAGTTTAAACGGAGGTACTTTTAAGTCATCAGGAATAGGCTCATACAAATACCTGGCGAGGTCATCACGGTAACGAAATTCAGATGAGTATAACCCTGTTGCCTGTACAGTCACTTTACCTCTTTCTTTCAGGTTGTTTGTTTCTGTTAAAATATACCAATTCATTGCGCCTTTATTTTAGATTAGCTCTATTTGAAAAATTATGGAAAACTTCATACCACGTATTGCCTGTGAAAGGATGCGAGGTAGTTACTGAAGAACCTAACATCCTTTCACAAATCAACAAATTCTTCAAGAGCTCTTTTCTTTTCCAAAGATAAGAAATTTGCCCCCTTGAATATTACCTTATAGTGGAGAGATAACCGTTTCACTTACAAACCCGTGTATTTCATTTTGGCGTGCTATTTCATTGTACGCTTCAACCAATAAAGGTTGATAAATGGTCGGATACTCCTCGCTGCGCATATCCAGGCTATTACTGCTCCGCGATGGATTCCACGAAAAGAAATTATTTTCTTTTTCAGACCATTGATAGACACTGAAATTTTGCTTGCGCAAACCGGATTGTTCATCTGCAAATTCTTCGTTCAGGATATCTTTATTGCAGGAAAATAACATCACAGCCAGCAGGGCTGCCAGCCACACAGAGAGATTGAGTTTCATGTGTTCATTGAGTTAAAAAGTGATTCAATTTTGGTTTAGGAACGTGGCGTAAATAAGTTACCTGAATTCGGCGAGACTATTTTGTCATCTGGGAAGGCGCGAGAAGGGAACTTAGCCTAAGCTAAGTGACCTTCGATGCAACGAAGCATGGTGACAAAAGAGGCCGCCCAAACTGGGAAGTTATCTACGACACATTCCTTAGCACGCGCGCAGTGCCGGGTATGCATACGAATAGCAATAAAGATACCCCCCCCTCGTTTTGAATCACCAAATTTTTTAACACATTTGTTTTTTAATTTTTATTGCCAGGCAATTAATCTAATGATTTATAGGCATTTGCCCCAACTTCTGCAATGGTTGCGAAGCTGATCTTGTGTCCGTCGCTCCGACGGCGCTACCAACGTGATGCCAATCGAGCCGCACCGGGGCGAAAACCTGAGCGCGCAACAACTTCGGGAAAACGCAAAAGTCGTACACAAAGCCTGGCGCACTGGCTTCGACCACACGATGCATTCGCTGATCAACGGCCTTTACCAGGGATGGGATTTGCACCCGGCGCAATTGCCGATGCGCTACGCCGCAGTGTATCCTTTTTTCTTAGAAAGTTATGAAGACGCGGCGGTGCGACTCCGGCATTTTGTGGACAAAGCAGCTCAGGCAACTTTGTCAGGCGATATTTTCGACGACGCCGCCACCGGTCAGGGCTTGCTGAATTATTTCCTGAAGCCCTGAATTGCGGGGCTATTTCGGAAGCGGAAGCCACGGTCACCGGCTTGTCGGTGGAAGAGATTCGGTTGCGGTCGTTTTATCGGATACTTAGGAACAGAAAAGGTGGCGAATAAGCAAGGTTTTAATTACTTCAGCAATCCCTGCAACTTCATCACAACCCCCATATCCCCCTTCACCTTGATTTTGCCGGTCATGAAGGCCATCATCGGATTGATGTTGCCATTCATCACGCCTTCGAGGTCGGCTAAGCTGACGGTAACGGTGCAGTCCGCTTCTTTGTCTTCGGTGCTCACGATATTTTCGGCACCGCTTCCATCTAAGTAGATCAGTTGGTCGTTGCCAAAATTGAATTTAAGCTTGGCGCCCAGCGGGCCGTTTGTAGCGGCTCGATCCTGAATGGATTTAAGTATGGTTTCAAAACTCATGTTGTTGAATTGAATAGATTTTACAAATAATGTCTTGGGACAGCAAAGGTAATTATTCCCAAACGATTGCTTCCCTCTGTTCGTACCATTGCTGCAAATAAGGCGCGTAACGCTGATTCACCACATTTCGCTTGATTTTCAGCGTGGGCGTCAGGACGCCGTTTTCCACATTCCAGGTTTCCCGCACCACCACCACTTTGGCTAAACGCTCAAAATTGGCTAAGGTATCGTTGACGTCCTTCAGTGTTTGCTGGAGGCTTTGCACCACGGCTTCGCGCGCGGCGTTTTTGCCGATTTCAGACAACACCGTCAGTGCAACGGGCTGGGGCAGCGTTAACCCTACAATGCAAATTTGTTCGATATAGCTGTTTTGCGCAAAGCCCCATTCGATGGGCGCCGGCACGATAAACTTCCCTTTTGCCGACTTGAACGTATCGGCAACCCTTCCGGTAATGCGCAGGTAGCCGGCTGCGTCAAGTTCGCCCTGATCACCGGTGTGGAGCCAGCCGTCGCGCAGGATTTCGCGGGTTTTGGCTTCGTCTTTATAGTATCCCCGCATCAGCCAGGGTGCGCGCATGATGATTTCGCCGCTTTCGGGATCCGTTTTGATTTCAACTTCCGGAAGTACCTGCCCCACGGTTCCGATCTTATTCGCATTGCGCATCATGAGGGTACAGCCGGCGCAATTTTCCGTCATGCCATACACTTCCCGGACGTTGATTTTAAGGCGTCGAAACCATTGTTTCAGCGAATCGGGTGCGGGTGCTGCACCGGTGAAAGTTACACGCGCCTGGTCTAAGCCCAGCCCTTTTTGGATTTTCTTTTTTACCAGACTCGAAATAATGGGAATTTTGAGCAGCAAACTGAGCTTGTGCTGCGGCATTTTTTCTAAAATAGCGAGCTGAAACTTCGACCAGATCCGGGGCACGCCCAAAAACAGGGTCGGGCGGGTTTGCTGAAGGTTTTTGACAAAACTGTCGAGCGATTCAGCAAAAGCAATGCACCCCCCGTTGAACATACAGGCCAATTCCACAATGAGTCGCTCCGCGATGTGGTTGAGCGGCAGGTATGAAAAATAACGGTGTTCGTCTCCCAGAAACAGGCCAACCGCATCGTGCGTTCGCTCCATTTGCATCAGCGCGGAGGGCGCATGGTAATCAAGGATTACCCCTTTGGGCGTTCCGGTGGTGCCGGAAGTGAACAGGATGGTCCAGACTTGCTTGAGGTCAGGCCGGAAAGACTCGGGAACCGGTTCGTGGCGCGCCAGCAGGTCTTCCCACTTTGCGCCTTTGTCCACCGCAGCATTACCTTCGTAGTGTGGGAAAGTAATGATGGGCAATTCAGCAGGTATGCCCGTTTTCATTTTTTTCCATTCGTCGAGTTTTCCTACAAAGATGGCCTCCAGATCGCCCAGTTCAATCACTTCAGCCAACTGGGGCGCAGTGAGGGTCGGAAAAAAAGGCACCGAAACATAGCCCCCCATCATAATCGCGAGATCAGCGATGATCCAGTGGTAGCAATTTTTGGAAACGATCCCGATGTGTGCGCCGCTTTGGAGACCCATTGCCCTTAAGGCTGCGACCATTTGCCGCGCTTCCCGACCAGCCTGTGCCCAGGTGATGGTTTTCCAGGTATCGCCGTATGGCTGGCGCAGGAAAGGGGCATCGGGTTGTTTTGCTTCCCAGTCGTAGAAATCGTCGAGCATCGTTTTAAGCCCGAATGTGGATTGTTGCATAGCCGTTGTATTTGTTTGTAACGCCTTAGTCGCTTATTCAAGGTCGAACCAACTGGGGCTTAAGAATTGACTTTCAGGATATTATAACGAAAAACATTGCTTTATAAAAATTTTTATTCTAAAAAACCCTGTTAAGAAAAGCTTAATTCCTGAAAATTCAAAACCTAAGTGCCGATAATCTGTCGTAAGTGCATCTGTTCTCAAATAATTTTGAATTACACAACAACACTAAAAAAAGTATCATGAAGTCGTTCTCTCAAATTTCAACACTTGCTCTGGCATTTTTTGCCGCAATTTCGCTCAACGCCCAAAGCATGGACAACACCGTAATGGTAGGCGGAGAAGCCATGTTCCCGATGAAAAACATCGTTGAAAATGCCGTGAATTCCAAAGCGCATACGACCTTAGTCGCTGCTGTTAAAGCAGCCGGATTGGTAGAAACGCTGCAAGGTGCCGGCCCGTTCACGGTATTTGCACCAAGCAACGACGCTTTTGAAAACCTGCCTGCCGGAACGGTAGAAACCTTGCTGAAGCCGGAAAACAAAAGCAAATTGGCTGGCGTCCTGACGTACCACGTCCTTGCCGGAAAATATGATTTCAAAGCGCTGGCGAAACTGATCAAGAAGGGAAAAAATACGCTCACAACGGTGAATGGCGCTACCCTCACGGTTATGATGAACGGCGCACGCAACATTGCCGTAAAAGATGCCAATGGCAACGTTGCCAACATCAGCGTGTACGACGTGTATCAGAAAAATGGCGTTATCCACTCTTTGGATACGGTGCTGTTGCCTAAGATGTAATTAGTGTCTGTTTTTAAAGTCCGATAGCTGCGTTATGTTTAATCCCTCAAAACCGGTCATTTACGCGAGTAAAATCCCGTTTTAGGGGGATTAAACATGCCTTGCTCTCGAACTTTAAAGAACAGATGCGGGACTCTATGGGCAGACCCTATTTAGAAAAGAGTACAGTTTGAATAAGAAGAGCCATCTCAAATTTTTGGGATGGCTCTTTCAATTTCAGGTGTTTTATAGTGTGCAGGCGTTGTATATTTACAAGCTTACACCTGAAAAACATTCCCCCAAAGCTTCTGCCCGCCATCCACATACACCGTTTCTCCGGTGATGTAGTTCGCCATCGGACTGGCGAGGAACAACGTCAACCAGGCGACTTCTTCTACCGTTCCCAGCCGTTTCATGGGTATCGTGGCTTCGATGCCTTCCACCAATTCCGGCGGATAGTGGTCGAGGCCCGAGCTGCGGATGATGCCCGGCGCCACTGCATTGAGGCGGATATTGTATTTGCTCCATTCCACAGCCAAAGACTTGGTGAGGTTGTCTACGCCAGCTCGCGCTGCGCCGGTATGCGACATGCCCGGCACGCCCCGGTAGATATTGACGATGATGTTGATGATCGTACCCGATTGCTGGGGGATAAAAAACGTTTGAGCCATGATTTGGGTCATGTACCAAGTACCGTTCAGGTTGTTGTTGATGACGGCGTTCCAGCCTTTTTCGGCAAGGTCTTCCGCCAAAGCGGGAAATTGTCCGCCGGCATTGTTGATGAGGAGGTCGAGCCGACCGGCTTCCGCTTTGATTTTAGCCGCCAAGGCTTGGATTTGATCGGTTTGGCGAATGTCGCATACGGCATACGCACAAGACCCCAGCAGCGCAAGTTTTGCGTGCGCCGCCACGAGTTTGTCTTCTTTGCGGGAAGCGATGTAAACCCTGGCGCCCAGCTTCAACAGTTGTTCCGCAATGGCATAACCAATGCCGGTTGCGCCTCCGGTGACTAATGCGGTTTTGTCTTTAAAAAGGTCGGATTGGAACATATTGTCTTTATTAATATAAAATTGGGAGGAAGACACGGATTTATAAACTATGCAAAAGCGCATATTGTTTCCTGCACAACTTGTCCCGGGCAGCGGGAGGGCGCTAAGGGTACGCCAAGCGAGGCACCCTCCTTAGCTCCAGTATGTCCCGTGTCTGCTCTTTAGCGTTCGATAGCAAGGCTTGCGAAGGCCCAAAATCGGAGTTTACTCGTGTAAATGGCGGGTTTTGGGGCCGAGTACAACGCCGCTATCGGGCTTTACAACCGAGACATTAGTAGGTCATCCATTCCTCTGACAGCAAAGCAAACAAATACTCATCGCGCCAGGCGCCCTGGTTCCAAAAACTTTTGATCGTTTTTCCTTCCCTACGCATGCGGAGGCTTTCCAGCAGCCGGATAGTGGCGTGGTTTTCCGTATCCGTAATTGCTACAATGCGGTGGATTTGTTTTTCCCAAAAGAGCCAGGCAAAAATGCCGGACAAAGCTTCTTTGGCATATCCCTTTTTTCGAAAATCCGCAGCTATGGTAAATCCGATTTCAACCATGCGTGGATCGTAATCCTGGGGCCGGATACCGATGTCGCCGATGAGTTTATTGCTTGCATTTTCTACAATCCCGAGTTGTATCCAGTGTCCTGCCTGGCCGAAGAGGTTATTTTTCTGGCGGTCAACATAATCCACGGCCTGTTCTAAGGCAGTGAATGGCGAATAGCCCTGCAAAATATTGGCAATGGGGTCCGAGCGGTATTCAAAAAAATCCGTGGCGTCCCGGTTCTCGAAATTCCGGATGGTTACCCGTTTCAGTTTAAGGTGAACTTTACCGTCAGCCATCGCGATTATTTATTGTCCGTCCAGTTAGTAAGTGTCTGTCCTTTAGCATTCGAGAGCAAGGCATGCGAAGGCCTCAAAAATGGGAGTTTACCTAAGTAATTGACCATTTTTGGGGCCGAGCATAACGCAGCTATCGGATGCTAAAGACACACACTATTTGCCCACTAATTTGATCAGCATCCCTTTGTTAACCTGCGCAGTCAGAGGCATGCCGTTCAGGATGGAAAGCTCGTCCATCCGGTTAGCTGGCGTATTGAACGCTTTCAACGCATCCGACAAAGAGCCGTTTTTCTCCACCGTTTTGATGCGGATATGTTCTGGTTTCCGGTTTATTTTATCCGGATCACTCAAGGTGCGGAAGTATTGCATGGTGCTCAGAAACCGGTTGCTGTAAGTATTGTAATCGGCCTCAGTAGCCACACCCAGAAACTGGTAAATCATGCTGTTGTATTGGATCAGATAAGCCAGTACCCGGATTTTAGGTTGTGCCTGCCGGGATTGGCCTTCCGCCTGTTGGGTGGTTTCCTGCACTTGTTCAGACAACACTTCCATTGCCGGAAAACCGCCCACCGTGACTTGCTTCGAGCTAAGTTGCTTGAGTTTATAGTTGGTCAGCAGCGCCCGGGAAGCGGCATCTAAAGTTTTTTCCTGGGCTAAATTCATGATCATCAGCGCTTTTCCGTCTTTCGGTGCCATTTGAACCTGTTGCGGCGAATTGGCCAACTGCCAGCCCTGGGGCACCGGAAACTGAAACTTCAGTTCCGGGTGGTAGAAATTATCGTTTTCGACGTATCCCTGGCGTGGATCTTCTCCATAAACCAAGCCGTCTATCATGCGCAAATAGCTGTCGCGGTTGACATTAAATTTTTTCCCCGGTGCTTTGCTTTGCAGATCCTTGGCCATTTTCGCAACCTTCACATTCCGGTCGGCAGGATTGGGGTGGGTGGAAAGGAAAGAAGGAACCCGGCCTTCAGGGCCGCCGCTGAGGCGGTCTAAGGTGTTGAAAAAGCCAGCCATTTCTTTGGCGTCGTAACCGATCTGGGTCGAGTATTCCACGCCAAGTTTGTCCGACTGGCTTTCGTCGTCGCGGCCAAACTTGAGAAAAAGCAACTGCGCGCCAGTGCCGGCTACATCTGCAAACTGTTGAAAATCCTTTGAGACGACCATGCCCAGCATCAATCCGGCAGACACTAAGATTTGTTTACTTTGCTGAGAAGCCCCGTGCCGTGCCGTAATGTGCCCTATTTCGTGCCCCAATACCCCTGCAAATTCAGCTTCGTTGTTGAAATGCGCCATGATTCCGCGCGTGAAATAGACAAAACCTCCGGGCAAGGCAAATGCATTCACAACCGGAGAATCCAGGATCTGAAACTTGTATTTCAAGCCCGGGCGGTGCGAAATGCGCGCCATGCCCTGGCCTTTGTCGTTGATAAACTTTTGCAAAGCCGCGTTTTCGTAGGCGCCAAACTCCGCAATAATACTGGGATTGGCTTCTACCCCCAGCGCTACTTCCTGATCTTCAGACATGAACATCAGTTCTTTTTTTCCGGTTACCGGGTTTACAGCGCAGGAATCGGCCATCAGCAGGAAAAGCAATAGCCAAAGGTATGGACGCAGGGAAAAAGCGAGGAGAGTTTTCATAAGTATGCAATTCTAATTGGTACAATAGATATAAACGTGGGAAGAAGTTACATTGTTTAGTACAGCCTGACCAGGAGGATTTACAAAAATCAGGCGCTTGTTCGGGCGAGCTTCATCATCCAATAGGTTTCAAAAACTGTAAAAACTAAGTAAGAAACAAAAAACGGGAGCAAAAACCACTTGGATTCGGGTTGCATGATCTTATGGTAGGCCACGACAATGATGGCGCAGGCCAGCATTTTTGTCATGGTGAACCCCAAAACGGTATTCGTGAACGCATTTTTATTGGCGTTTGCGGCAGAACGCCTTCCGGAGAGGAAGATAAACGCGCTAAGCGCGATAAAAAACAACAAACCCAGCCAGGAAAGCATCGCATGCGGTCGAACCTGAGGCATGCGGTTGATCAAAAAAAGACCTGCCGCAGCAAGGGCGGATAAGATGGCCAACTGAAGGAAAAAACCTTTGCTCGTCATGGACGCCGGATTAAATCTTTAAGCACAGAATACAGGGCCAGGAAGATTGAAAACAAAGCCAGGGCAACCGTAAAATAAGGTTTTGACGTTTGTAAGCGTTCGTCTAACTTTTTCCCGCCCCAGGTTCCGATCAGGATGATGATGCCCATTTGAAAGACCATTCCCGAATACTTCATGTAATCGCGGCCCTTTGCTTCAACATCTTTTTTGTCAGGATCAGACTCCTGCGGGCTGGGTTTCTCTTGTTGCACCTGTACTTTCTTTGCCAGCGCCTACGCTGCTGCCCGGCGTTATTTTTTTACCGCCTTCCATGGAGCAGGTTACATTAAATACGGCACCCGATTGAACAATCAATTTTCCGGTCGTAACATCGCCGGTGATTTGAGCTGTTTCGCGCACATTGAGCAATTCCGTTACGATCAATACCCCGTCAAACTTACCTTCGATGACGGCATTCTGGCATTTTACTTCGCCTTCAATCTGACCGGTTGGCCCGATGATGACTTTGGCATCGCAAAACAGCTTGCCTTTGATGGCACCGTCTACCCGGATATCGCTGTCGGCTTTGATGGTTCCCTCAACGGTCGTGCCTTGTACCAAACTGTTGAGCGCATGAGAAGAGGAGGACGAAGGAGAAGCTGGTGTTCCGTTCTTACTTTTGGTTGCTTCTTTGCTGTTATTGCTGCCAAACATAGCCATAGCGCTTGAGTTTTTGTGGAAAATGTATTTTTTAAGATGTTGTCCGCTCCATATACGGAGCATGTCAATAGAAAGTTACAATTAATTTCCGTCATAGTTGTCTTGGCAAGGTACGCCTTTTGAGTGAAATTATTGCGCCCAAATGCAATTTTTAAGGAAAAGTTCCTACCATTGACTACCCTGGAGCTTTTGGTTTTTCAGATGTCTTAACCAAAAACACACACCCCATTGCAATACAAAAAACCCTGTGGAGCAAACACTTCACAGGGTTTTTCAGACAAAAAATGCTGTGTCGGATCAGAAGTTTGGGCAGTACACGCCGCGCCTTTCCGGACCGCAAATTTTATAGATCAGTGCAAATTCAAAACCCCCGTTTGAGTTGGTGGCTGGTTTTAGCGGCGACACGTTGATGTCGTAGCTGAACCCGAGGCTGAAGTTGTCGTAATCGAAACGCGTAGACAAGATGGCTGCGTCGTTCAACACGCCGGTTTCAATCTTGTTGGAAATGCGCGTCCACAGACCAAATTGGAATGCCTGGTAGTTCTGGCGGCTGCCCAAAAGGAATTTAAAGCCGGTACCCGCGTTCACCTGGAAAGAAGGACCCTGGCTCATGACGATTACGCCCGGCGTGATGCCAAAGCGGTCGCCCATCATAAATTCACCGCCGGCGTGAACCGTGAAACGGCTGTAAAGCAGGTCTTCGCCATCGCTGTCAAAAGACTGGTTGGCGCGGTTGAGGTGGTGGAAAGCACCCCCGAGGTAAAGGTTGTTGTCTTTGTCAAAAACCATAAACCACAGCAAACCCGCTGCCATATCTGCAAAAATGAAATTATCGCGATCAAAACCGGTTTCCAGCGTTTCCAGGTTAGGATCGAAACCGCCCTCTCCATCGTGCTGGGTGCCCCAACGCAATTTCAGGAAGTCAATGCTGCGCTGTGCCACGCCGCCTTCCGCACCAAAAACGAGGTAATGGCCATCGTTGCGGCCACCGCCCATTTTTTTGCTGTAAGACAGGGATAATTTCCCGGTCAGCGTTGCGAAATTAGCTTCACCGGCGCGGTCGCCCCAAAACGTGCCCCCAACGCCGAAGTAGTCGTTGCGGCCCACCGGTACGCGCTGGTCGTAGGAAACGGAATACGTACTAAATGCATTGCTGCGCAGCGCACTGGCCCACTGGTTGCGGTAGTTTGCTGCCAGGCGGATGTTGCAATTCATGACGCCGGTCATCGCCGGATTGAGGTTCAGCGGCGACATATAGAATTGCGAAAAGTGAATGTCCTGCGCATTGAGCGAAGACAACCCTACCATCATAACGAGGCAGGCGATCCAGAGCGATTGAACTTTCTTCATAAAGAGAGGTGGTTTGTAAAACACTGCTTCGATAAAAGATTTTTTTAAACCTGTGAAACGGGGTACAATATTAAGGAATGTCGCTGAAACGAAAGCACATTTAATTGTTAAAATCCCATTTCGACGATTTCCAGAACTTTGCCCGATAAGGGTGGAGACACTCGCCAAGGCATAAACGCTGCCTCGTTAATCAATATTATTCTGCTTCGTTTTGCTAACGAAACAAGCTGATAAAGGGAACCGAAAGGGTGTAGATGGGGCAAATATAGGAATTCCAGGGAAGGTTGTAGCGAAACCGTAAAAATTTCACTGCTTTCTGCTTATGGCCTGCTCATCCGCCCTTAGGATCGCTCATCCGCTTCAGGAATTTCCGCGCTTTTTCCTGACAGGCATGGCCGTCGTCGTCGGCAATTTTGCGGGCATTGGCCTGACTGGTCTTTGGCTGGCCACTTTGCAGGTAAGCAAGTACCAGGCGCCACTCGGCTTGTTCCGCATACAGGTAGTCGGGCCTGTCGGCGACGGTTTTCAAAAACCGTATGGCTTTTCCAAATGTCCCCTGCTCATAGTGAGCCAGGCCCTGGTAGTACTGCGCATCTAAGTAGCGCGGGGATTCGGCAGAGATCGTGCGGAGGCGGGTCAGCCCTTGTGCAAAACGGCGCTCGTGCAGGTCGAACAAGGCAGAATCGAGCACGTCCCTGAGGGTGTCATTGCCGCGCAGGTTGCCGGTTGGGAAAAGTGCAGGTTCGCTGAAATCGGCGGCTATGGCGAGGTACTTTCGGGTTTGGCCGGATATCTTTGGAGCCGACTTCGGCGATGGCGAGAGAACGGCAGGCGTATCAGCAGGCAGTACCGGTGGCGCTGTTTCGGCGATGGGCTGCTCATCGGGTTGCCGGGATGTTTTCGGAGCGTCCGGTTCCTTGTCTTGTCCGAAGGGCAGAATCATCCAAAGCACGGCAATCACCAGCATCATTCCGGCAATGCCAAACAGGACGCGGTAGCGGCGTAAGAAAGCATCCTGGATTGGGTGCTGTTTTTGCCAATCGCGCAGCTTAGCGCGGACACGGTCTTCCACGAGGACTTGCAGCGCGGCATGTTCGTGCTGTTGACTGGCGAACTGGCTTGCCAATGCGGAATCTTCGGCCAATCGGGACTCGAAGGCGGCGCGCTCAGTGCCGGACATTTGCCCCAACAGGTAACGCTCTATCGCATGGTAAGTAGCATCGTCCATTATTTTTTCCGGTTCCGGTAATCGTCAAAAAATGGTATGTGTTCGATCATTTTTGCAAGTTTTTGACGGCATTGGTGGATTCGCTGCCGGGCGTTGTTGGCGTTTCCAAGTCCAAGGGTGTCAGCGATTTCGTCCATCGAGTACGCAAGTTTGTACAGACTCAACAGTTCACGGCAGCGTTCGTCCATTTGGCTGAGCAGTTCCCGAAACACAGTTTTTTGCTCGTTTTCGAGCAACATGCTTTCCGGGTCGGTATCTTCCGCACTCTGAGCCGGCAGCGGTTCATCGCTCCATTCAAGGCGCTGTACGCTGCGGCGGTTGGAGTACCAACGCCCGCGGCAAATGCCGATGAAGTAATTTTTCAGGGTGGAGGTGCCCTGGAACTTTCCACCGCGCACATGGTCGTCCAGCACAATGACTGCCTCCTGAACGGCATCTTCGGCGTCCTGCACGCCGCCGCCCATGGTTCGGATAGCCCGAAAAGCCAGGTTGCGCCAGCCCGATTCCACAAAAATGAAACGCAGCGCAGCTTCCCGGTCAGGTTCCGCACCTTTCAATAAGGCAACCAACTGCTCATCCGTATAGGTTAGTTTTCGGAACAACATGAAGTACAGGTATGCCGCGCGACGTTACGACTGCGGGTCGTTTTTTTTGGAAATAAATCAAGAACGTTGCACAAAAGTATGCAAGTACACGGTTTTTTTTAACTTTAGACACTTTTCTGCCTAACCAAATCCTGTTGCCATGAGAAAACCAATGATGCTTACCCTGTTTTTGCTTTGCCTAAGCATGACGATGCCGCTTTTTGGGCAAACAGGCAAACCAACCGATATCGCTGCTGATACAACACAGGCCGCAGCTTTGATGAAAGCTGCGCAGGTTTTGTTTGATTCTTTAAAACATGATGCTGCTCTCGAAAAAATGGAACAAGCGGCGACGCTGTATGAAAGGTCGCTGGGGACGGAAAGCCGGGAGTTTGCTAATTTTCTATACCGGAAAGCAATTTGTATTTACAAAAAAGGAGACTATCCCCGCGCATCGGAGCTTTTTCAAACGAGCTTAGACATACAGATCAAAGTTTTGGGAGAGCAAACGATTGACGTAGGGAGGTCTTACAATGGCTTAGGCGTGATCCTCATGGAAAACGGCAAGTATGAGCTGGCCATAGAAAACTACCTGAAGTCTTTAAACATCCTTTTCAAAATACTTGGCCCGGAAGATATTGAATTGGTGGCACCTTATGACAACCTGGGCAAGGTTTACCTTAAGAAACGGGATTTCGCTTTGTCTGCGGAAAATTTTCACAAGGCGCTGGATATTAGGCTAAAACGCTTCGGGGCAGACCATCCGGTGGTAGCAAAGTCCTACCTCGGTTTAGGCGAACTTGAAAGTTTAAGGGGCAATTTCAAACAAGTTGTGGATTACAATCAAAAAGCATTATCCACTTTTTCGAAGTCCGGTATGCCGGAACCGATGGATGCAATCATGGTTTACAATAACATAGGTAATGCCTACCGCTTGAGCAGCGAATACGATGAAGCATTAGCATACTATGACAAGTCTTTGTCTGTTTGCATCGCGCATTTCGGATCGGATCATACAAACGTCGGGGTGCTGTACAACAATATAGGGAACATTTACATGGCTAAAAGCAACTATGATCTGGCATTGAAATGCTATCAAAACGTGCTGGCAATTTTTCAAAAAAATTTAACTCCCGACAACCCGAACTTAGCTGGCATATACAACAACATAGGAGAAATATACCGAAACAAAGGCAATACAGACAAGGCGCTGGAGTACTATCAAAAAGCGTTGGCGGTATTTCAAAAAAGATCCACAAAGGAAAATTCATCTGTAGCATCCATTAATGCAAATCAGGCAATTGTTTATGCTCAAAAAGGCGAGTACGATAAAAGTCTGGAACTGCTGCAGCGAGCACTCGATATTCAGATAGAAGCTTTGGGCGTTAAACATCCTGACGTGCTTTCCAAATACCTGAATATAGGAGAGGTGTGCCGCCGGAAAGGCGAATACGACAATGCGTTGGCCTTTTTTGACAAAGTGATCGCCCAGGAAAATGAATTGACCGGGGAAGGGCAGGAGAAAGTTGCGGTTGCGTATCACAATTCCGGTGCTGCCCTTGCATTGAAAGGCGACTACATCCAGGCGCTGGCATATTTTCAGAAAGGCCTGAAGATTTGGGAACAGGTGTACGGAAAACACCACGTTGGCGTATCGGAATCTTATTACAACCTGGCCGTGTGCCACAAATTTTTTAAAGATTTCCCCGCCAGCGAAGCACACATAGCCTATGCGTTTCAAGCCCTTTCCTACAATGGAGTCGCTTCATTGCCGAAGGTTGAATCCGTTTTGCAACTCCTCCAGATTTTGATGCTCAAAGGCGTACTTTTCCGCGGGTGGTATTTGCATGACGGACAACTTGACCACCTGTACACCGCCCGCCAGGCTTTTGTCGAAGCGCATGTTGCTATTAAATACCAGCACAATACCTTCCAAAACCCGGGCGCTAAATATACGTTAGCCAAAGAGGTCGCCCCCCTGTATGAGGCCGCCATCGCCACCAACTATCTCCTCCGTCAACGCACAGACAGTTTGCACTATGCCGTGGAAGCATTCGACTATGCCGAAAAAACCAAGTCCCATATTCTCTATGGCGCCATGCAGGAATCCCACGCGCTCCGCTTTGCCGGTCTGCCCGACAGTCTGTTGCAACAAGAACAAAAACTGCGGATTGATATTACCTATCAAGAAAAAAAACGCCAAGCACAATTTGCCTGGGGGCTTACCACGACCGATTCCGCTTTTGTGGCTATTTCTGCCAAACTTTTCGATCTCAATCAACAGTACGAAGCCTTGAAGAAACGCTTCGAACGGGATTTTCCAAAATACTACGGCTTGCGCTACGACCTCTCCACGGCCAGTGTCCGCGAGGTACAGGAAGAACTGTTGCAGCCTGGCCAAACCCTATTAGAATACCTCCTCGGGGATAGTTCCTTATTTGTTTTTGTCATCGGGAAAGCGACTTTTCACATTGAAAAAATAAAAATAGATTTCCCCCTCAACGCATGGGTGACCGACCTGCGCAATGCAATGACTACCGAGCGCAACACTGGCGCTGCCCTTTACTGCGAGCGTGCTCACCAATTGTATCAAAAACTAATCGTCCCGGTGAAGGATCGCCTGACCAGCGACGTCGTCATCATCCCCGACGGCGTACTTAACTACCTGCCCTTTGAGGCTTTGCTCACCCAAATGCCCGAAAAACCTGCGCGTTTCCGAAACCACAATTATTTACTCGACGATCACCGCATCAGCTATTGCTACTCGGCCACGCTTCTGCGAGAGATGCAGGAAAAGCGCCAGCAGAAAATGCCTGCGGAGCCATTGTTGGCTATTGCCCCGTACTATTCCGGCGATACAGTCCTGTTGGCCGAAATGCATGGCCTCACCCCGCGCAAAAAGCGCCGGACTTTGCGCCACAGCGGCGGCGAAGTTTATGGCATCCGCCGTATTATGGGCGGCGACGTACTCTACGGCGAAGCGGCCACCAAAGAACATTTCCAACAAATCGCCGAAAGGTACCGTATCCTCCATCTGGCTACCCACGGTCAGGCCAATGAACAGGCGGGAGACTATTCCCTGGTCGCCTTTGCGGAACCGGTTGACAGCACCACTGCGGACAACCTGCTCTATGTACGCGACATCTACAACCTGTCGCTCAACGCTGACCTCGTCACCCTCTCGGCCTGCGAAACGGGCATCGGCAAACTTCACCGGGGCGAGGGCGTCATCAGCGTCGCCAGGGCGTTCGCCTTCGCGGGCGCCGGCAGCATCGTCACTTCTTTATGGGATGTAGACGACGAGCAGACCAAGGAACTTATGCTTTTGTTTTACAAAGAGTTGCGCAAGGGATCGACCAAAAGTGAGGCGCTGCAAACGGCTAAACGCACCCTCGCCAAACAACCGGGCAGCCACCCCTTTTTCTGGGCCGCTTTCATCGGAATCGGCGATATGCGACCCATCTGAAAGACCCAAAGGTGAGATTTATTGGGTTTGATCGTAACGCATTTCCGCAATCCTGTACTCAATGGTTGTCGGGGATGTCCCCGCAATACGATCATTCACATTTTTCACCAAAACGAAATTGTTATGAAAAGCAAATGTTTTGTCCTGTTCGCCACCTTGTGCGGTCTGATGATAACCGGCAACCTGTTTGCCCAACAAGACAAGCTTTACCTTAAAAACGGTACGATGATTGAAGGTGCCGTGGTCGAGACCAGCGACGAAATCGTGAAGATCAAGGTCAAACGCGACGGCAATGACGACCTCGTTCGGACGTTCAGCGTTGAGGAATTGGATCGGATCGAGTTCCGCGATGGCACATCTCAGACGTTCAGCCACGAACTGCAAGTGACCCCAGTGCTTGATATCACAGATATGAAACGGCAGGGCATCAAGATCAACTTCTTCGGCTCACTGTACGGCCACACGGACATTACCTACGAGAACCACCTCAAACCCGGGCGCGCCTACGAGGTCACGCTGGGCATCATCGGGTTGGGTAAAAACCGCAACATTGAGTCCGAGTTGCTGTTCAGCGACGGCAGCAAGCGCGATGCTTCAGGCGTGTTCGTTTCCGGCGGATTCAAGTTCCAGACCAAGCCAACCTACCGACAAAAGAACAAACGCTATACCCACCTCATGCAAGGGTGGTTCATCAAGCCGACTGTTACCGCAGGTGCTTATTCGCAAAACCGCATCAGCAGGGAAAGAATTGGCGAGGAGATCGTAATCGGCTTACCAGTCACGCTTTACGGAAATCCCGTTGTCGAGAAAGAGCGCATTACCTTTGGTGCCATTGAGATCAAAGCAGGTAAGCAATGGGTGTTCTCCAACATCTTTTACATGGGCTTTGATCTTGGCCTGGGTTATGTGTTCGACAACACAAAACCTTCGTCCAACAGCTTTGATTTTAGTGATGTTGTGCGCAGCCACTACGCCCTGCGCAAATTCGGCCCGGGCAATACCAGTTTTGCAGCATCTCTGATGTTTCAGGTGGGGATTCTGTTTTAAGGGTTATGAATGCTCAAACGAATATGCAATATTTAGTTGTTGATGCCTGGGGAAAAAACGCATGACTAAAAAACCTCCCCCATCGGCATTTCAACAGAATCCATGGATTTGTCGAAATCACCGTCCGGCATTTATTACCTTCAAATCAGGGTGTCCGGCCATACCCCTGTAAGCAGGCGATTGGTGTTGGCAAGATGATTTTTATACCAGCATTGTTGCGACCGCATACATTTCGTCGCAACAATGCTGTATTTTTACCACAAAAAAATGCCCGTCACCTGCCTTCTCTCCCCCACCGAATACTACCAAAAAGTGGTTGCCCTCTTCCAACAAAAAGGCGATCCCGACCGCGCGCAGGGGCAAATGTGGTACATGCGTTACCAGTTTGAGTATTTTGGGATCAAAGCGCCGGAATGGCTGGCTTTGGCGAAGACACTTTTCGATGAACACGGCATTCCCGAAGGAGCGGCTTTGTTGGAAACCGCGCGGCTTTGTTACGAAGACGACCACCGGGAAGCAAACTATTTTGCCATCGAAATGGTGCAAAAAGTGATGAAGCAGCAACCCGAAAACCTGATTGATTTCTTTGAAGAACTGATCATTACTAAATCCTGGTGGGATACGGTGGACTGGCTCGCGAAATTAGTGGGCATGCATTTTCTGCGCTTTCCGCACCTGACCAAACCCGTCACCGAACGCTGGATGGCTTCGGGCAATATCTGGCTCCAGCGCGCCGCGATCCTGTTCCAGTTGAAATTCAAGACCAAAACCGATACGGCTTTGCTGTTCGACTACATCCGGCGCATAGCGGATTCCAAAGAATTTTTCCTGCAAAAAGGCGCTGGCTGGGCGCTGCGCGAATATTCCAAAACCGACCCCGAGGCCGTGGCGAAGTTCATCCGCGAAACGGCGTTGTCGCCCTTGACGAAGCGGGAAGGGATGAAATGGATGGTAAAAAAAGGCGTTTAATGCGCCTGATTATCTGTGGATGTCCGGGCTTTTCAGTTCAAACAAACAAGTCATCCATCGTTACTTCATTTTGCACCAGCCCTGTAGCGTGCTCGTTGCGCGCTAGTCCGTAAGTTGTAATGAAAGTCAGGAAAAGCGCCTTTCTGGTGCGGGTTTCCTGCCGAAAAATGCCCATTTTATTGCGAAGTTGTTCGGTGTAGGATTTCGTAATGGTATAAGGATTGATGGAAAACTTGGCTTCACAAAGATTTACTACCTGGTCGCGGCGGTCAATCACGAGATCTATTTGGGTCTTGTGGTGGTCGTCTTTGCTTTCCCAAACGGAACTGCTTGTCAGGACGCCACTGATGCCCAATGCTTTTTTGATTTGTTCAATATGCGCCAGGCATACCTGCTCGAAAGCGAAACCCGCCCATGCTCTTTGTGCAGGATGATCGAGTGCATTTACCCAAACGCCAGGCTCATAATTGGTGTTATCTTTAATGAATTTGAAATAAAAAAGGCTGTAGAAATCGGAAAGGCGATAGAGAACCGTTTGTTTGGCTTTTCCAAACAAGCTGTATCGGGAAATGAATCCACTTTCTTCCAACTCGCTCAGGACTTTCGTCAACCCGCCTCCGGATGACAAGCTTGCTGCTTTGGCCAATTCGTTGCGGTTCATCCCTTTTGCTTTTGACGACAAGGCGAGCACAACGCGTTCATGTTTTTCAGCGTGCCTGAACAAGGAGGAATAGAGATTGTGAAATTCCTGAACCAGCAAGGAACCCTGGCGAAAACATAGCTCCTCAATATTTTGCGCTGCACTTTTCGCCGGCGAAATGGCATCCAAATAATAGGGAATGCCACCGGTAACCATGTACAATTGAAGAATCTGATAGCGGTCGAGCACACTATTTTGAGTCTGCAACATTTGCTCTGTTTCGCGAAGGGTGAAAGGATGTATTTTTATCCGCTCTGTCACCCGGTTGTGCAAACCACCATGGTTGTTGATCAGTTCATTGATCACCCAGGAAGCAGCCGACCCACAAGCCAAAAGAATGACATCTTTCCGGTTGGTTGCCCAACTGTTCCAAAAATGTTCAAGGGCGATCATAAAATCAGATTTTGGGGTATCCAACCAGGGCAGCTCGTCTAAAAAAACGACCAATTTGCTCTCCTTTTGAATGCCCTCCAAATGATCCATCAGGTGCTGAAATGCCATGAACCAGGTTTGCGGAACTTGGTCGGGAGCAGATTTGGATTGTCGCAAAAGAGTAGTGTGAAAATTGACTAATTGCTGGTGGGTGGACGAGTTGGCCAAGCCAGTTAATTGAAAATCAAACTGGTATTCAAAATACTCACACACTAAATAGGTTTTTCCTACCCTTCGACGGCCATACAAAGCAACAAACTCGGATTTCCGGCTCGCCTTTACCTTGTCAAGTTGCAACATTTCTTTTTCCCTGCCAATCAATTCCATGGTTCTGTTTTTCGCCAAAATTGAATAAATATAAGTTGATTTGGCGAAAAATGCAAGTATAGTTCGCCAAAACCGATAAATTTAGATAAATTTTGGCAGAAAATAGAGGTGCAACAGGCGCTCAATGCGCCAGCAGCCAATCTATGTCGTCCATAAATTTCGTCACTTCTTCTGCTTTCGTACCATTGCAATACGCGCGGATATGGCGGTCTTTATCAATCAGCAGTAACCAGCCGCTGTGGTCGAAACCGCCGGGAGCATCCGGGTTTTCGGTTGCAATGCTCATGTAATCATCGGCAAGCGCGTAAATCTTGTCTTTGTCGCCGGTGACGAAATGCCATTTATCGGAACTGACGCCCATACGGCCTGCAAAGTCGCGCAGTTTGCCCACGGTGTCCCGCTTCGGGTCAATGGTGTAAGACAAAAGCAGCAGGCGGTCGTCGTTGCGGTACCTTTCGTACAGGCGCATCATCTGCTGTTTCACCTTGGGGCAAATGGTCGGGCAGGAAGTGAAGAAAAAATCGGCCACATAAGCCTTGCCGGCAAAAGTGGCGTTGGTGACCGCCACGCTGTCCTGGTTGAGGAACGAAAAATCGGGAATGGTATGGTAAATGGTGTCGCCCGTAGCCGGGTCAACGTCATGAAAACCATACATCGGCAGGTTTTTCGGAACTTCGGGCAGGTTGCAGGAAAAAACGAGGGCGGCAAGGAGGGCAATGAATAGATATTTCATGGTAGCGTAGTTTTGAAATCTACAACAAAGGTACGACGTTGAAGTTTGCAAGGAGTGAGGAAGTAGAAAGTAGGAAGTAGGGTTATGTATCTTCGATAATATTACGTCGTCCTACTTTAACCTTTCAACTTTAACCTTTCAACTTTAAGTTTGTTATCCACTTTAACCTTGACATTTTAACCTTGAACTTGTTGAGTTATTCATAGTCCATCATTCTTCTTAGCTTTGCCGCTCAAAATTGAAAGGACCGCGCATGAAGACGCATCGCATATCGAGCAACCTTACGTTATTTTTCAAATTTTTCCTGCCCATTTTTTGGGTTGTCTTTTTCGGTGCCTTCACTGTGGCGGTTTTTGCCTACAACTATGAGTACTATGGCAATATACCCGGCAAAGCCATGCGCTGGGGAACCTTCCTGTTTTACGCGGGTGGCGTTACGCTGATCATAATGACGTTGTGGCGCCTCAGGCGGGTTGAAACCGGGGAAGACTTTTTTTACATCACCGACTATTTTCGGCACCGGAAATACCCATTCACCGGGGTGGAGAAGCTCACCGAAACCAACTTATTTTTGATCAAAATTGTCACCATCCACTTCAAAACAGCCGGCACGTTTGGCAGGCGCATTTTTTTCATCGCCAGCGGCCAGAGCTACCGGAAGTTTTTGAATGACCATCCAGCGTTGGAGGCGGCGTGGTTGGATGAGGAAAGTTAGCAAATTGGCAAGTTTGCAAACTTGCCAATCTGCCCCTTCTATATCCCCTCCATTCCTTCCGACAACGCATTCCGCAGCACCCCACCGTTCATCCCGCCGCTTATTAGCACATATTCGACGTAAACCAATCGGATTTCGTAGGCTTGTTCAATTTCCCGGATCGTTTGCTTTTCGCGGGCAATTTGCAGTTGCAGGAGGTCGTCGCCGGTGAGTTGGTTGAGCAATTCGGGCTTGGCGAGCAGTTTCCGGATGGCGCTTTTTTGCCAACGCTCTTGATCAGCCTGGTATTGGTTGGCCAGTTTGCCAAGTTTACTGCGCAGGGCGGCACATTTTTGTTTTTGGTCTGCCAGTTCAGTCTGGTATTCATTTTTGTCCAATTCCCATTCCAGCGCCTGTTCGCGCGCTTTGGGTTTATCGCCGCCGGCAATGGGGATGTTCAGTCCGATGCGCGCCGAAAATTCGCTTTTGAAATCAAATGGCTCGGGGCGGTCGCGGTAATCCACCTGGACGAAATTGAGCACGTTAAATTTCCGGGAAAGGGTGAGCCGCCATTGTGCTTCAGACAACCGGCTTTCGATCATTTTCAGAGAAATTTCAGCGGTAGCTGGCGTTTCGGTTGTTTCGGCCAAACGTCGGACAATCGTTTCTACCCTGACCATGTTTTCAAAATCCGGTTGTACGATTGCTGTACTTCCGAGATATTGACGGATGCGTTCTTCCACTAAGGCGGCTTTGTCCTCCCATTGCCGCAATTCGCTGCGCGCATCCTGCCAGTCTTCTTCGGCCTCCACCAATTTTATGGCATCCACCGCAATTCCTTTTTCGATGAGGTAGCTGTAAATCTGGCTGCGATCGTCTTCCAACCCTTCCAGGCGGCGCAGTGTTCCAGCCATTTGCTGGCAAAACCGGGCGTCGGACAGGGCATTGTAGCGTTCAAACAGCCCTTCTTCCACCAGCAGGGCGGCTTCGGCGCTCAGGCGTTCCAGCTCGACTGCATTGACGGTGCGCTGGCGTTTAATTTCAGACAAGCCGTGGGTAGAAAACCGAAAAGCGATGCGCTGTTCATCGAAATAAAGGTCGTCGGGGCCGAGGCGAAACTCCAGCTCATCAAACACCGGCAAGTGCATCGGGTTTTCTACCAAATACCCCACAGCCCCCTGTTGCAGGCGCACACGCTCCTCCGTGCGGGCGGAAGCCAACACCATTTGCATGGAGACCCTGGCCGTATCGGCTTCGGGGGCAATTCCTGCGTTCAGGATGGAACAGAAACAAAATATGGTGCAATTCATCATGGTATATTTTCGGTGGGGTTGAAGATTTTCAACCCTTACCGGTGGGGTTGAAGATTTTCAACCCTTACCGGTGGGGTTGAAGATTTTCAACCCCACCGGCGGACGGGGCGGCATCCATCGTAATCATGATTTTTTCCCCGATGTAGAACGGATTATCGGGAGGCAGCCGGATGAAAATTTCGCGACCCCATGCTCTGATTTCCGGGAATTTCCGCAAGCGGGTGGGCAATTCGATCAGGTGCGGGCTGTTGCCCGTCAGCACCCCGCGCACCGAGTAACCGGGCCGCGCGCCGGAAGTGACCGTAACCGAGTCACCGAGGTGAAAAGTCAGGTCTACGGTTTCGTGAATAAACCCCCGAACCTTGTTCGGTTTCACGGGGTTGATGCTCACTAAAGTATTGTGCGCATCCACCGTTTCTCCTTCGAGGGCAGAAAGGTTGTCAATGAAACCATCAATTGGGGACAACAGTACCAAGCGGCCTTTTTCATTTTCCAGCGCAGCAATTTCACGCCGGAGTTGCTGAATTTGAGCCGCTTCCAAGGCGGAGTTGTCTTTTTTTTGACCTTCCAGCAAGCGAATTTCGCGGTACAGTGGTTCTTTCGACTGCCGAATGACTTCTTCCACCGCCGCCCGCTGGGCGCTTTGCAGGTTGTCTGGCTTTGCAGCGGTTGCGATGCCTTGCCTTTCGGCAACGATCTGGCGAAGTTCCTTTTGGATCAGCGCTTCGCTTTCTTCCACCACCACATCGGCGCGCAATTCACTGGCCTCAGCGGTTTGTTTGGCCTTCAGCAAGGCAATTTCGTTGTCCAACGTGTTGTTTTTGCCCGCTCGTTCGAGCTCAATTTGCCGGATGGCGTCGAGGCGCTCCGCAATTTCGAGGTCTAAGTCGGTGCGGTAAAGGCGCATCAGGGTATCGCCACGTTGTACCTGTTTACCGGGTTCGACATAGATATGGGTCACCCAAACCGGGTGGTCAAAACTCAGGTCGCGTTCGTCGGTCTCGGCAGCACCAAAAAAGGCATTCACATTCTGGTGTTCAAAGCTATTTTTGATCCAGAACAGGCCCAGCAGCGCCGCCGCCCAAAAAATATATAACACGTTAAATCTCATCAGGCGAAAGGATTGATGTCTGTTTGTTTGCTAAACCGGCGAATATGGGTTTTCGCATTGGCAAGGGCTTGCACGAGGGTTCTGCGTTCTTTTTCGTGGCGCATGATGACTACGTAGTCGTATTCGATCATTCCATTGCCGGTGGTTTCCGAAAGCGTCCGCATGCCGTGCTGGTTCCAATGTCGGCAGTATTGCGACAACAATTGTTCAAAAGCCTGGAGTTCGGCTTCGTCTTCCGGGATCCGCACCCGCAGTTCCCACAAGGTGTTGTTGCCCACGTGGTAGGGCGTGATGCGGAGGATGAATGCCGCCACGCAGAACCCCGTGGTGCCAATGATGGCGATGTAAAACCCGTAGACCCCGCAGGCAAGTCCGGCGCCGAGCGTCGCAAACATGAAGACGATGTCGCGCGGGTCGCGCAGGGTTGTCCGAAAGCGGATGATGGCCAATGCCCCCAGCATGCCCAGACCCGTTGCCACACTGTCGCCGATGGCTTGCATGATGGTAGAGGCTACCAAAGCGCTCAGAATCAGGGCCTGCATGAAATTCGGATTCCGGATGGTGTGCGGCGAAGTGCGTTCATAGGTGAACGCGATCAGGCCGGACAACAAAAAGGCCAGCAAGAAGGTGAACAAGACCATCTCGAGGGTAGGGTGCTCTATTTTAGAATAGAGCGATAAAAATTCCTGCATTGTCGCTTTATGTTTGGGTATTGGGTACTTGTTACCGGTTACTGATACAACCCCTGATGATCGCCAGAACGAAATCTCCTGTCTATCCCCCATTAACCCAATAAGCGAATAACCCGTAACCGGTAACTATTACCCAATAACGGCCAATGTTACCAAGTTTTTTTGAAAAAATCGGTATTGGGGGGAAATAATCGGAGAATGGATGGAGCGGTGACAAAATACAAGGGTGATTCCTTTTGCAGGGGTATCACTTTTTCGTTAAGATGCCGTATATTTATACAAAATGGTTTCAATGACACTCGATAATCAGTTGGCAACACAAATTCAGCTTTTGAATGTAAAAAGCCTTGAAGACCTTCGGCTTTTTGTAGCATTCCTATTGCAAAAGCAAAATGCTAAAAATAGTAATAATGAGCCAAATGGACAGCCACAGGTATCCTGGAATTGGGAGAAATTTCCTGAGGATTTATCTGCCTATACTGTGACGGAAAAAGACCTTGATGCTTTAGTAGCGATCTTTGAAGAGGAGCCTTCAGCGGAAGATCTTTGTAAAATACTGACTGCATAACTTTTACATAGCGATCAGTCACCAAAAAGTATTTTTTCGATGTTCCGCTCCACCGCCTCCACCGGCACTTGACCCGTCATCAAATAGGCACGATGAAAAGCAGGCAGCGAAAATGCTGTCGGGTGTTTCTTTTTCAACATGGCAATCATTTGTTCAATTTTCCAGGCACCCACCTTGTAGCTGAGGGCCTGTGCCGGCCAATTGGTACAACGCACTACCTCCCGTTCGGCAATGTCATCCTGGCCGGAGATGTATTTTTTCCAGCAGGCGATGGCCTGTTCTTTGGTCCAGCCGAAGTGGTGGATGCCCACGTCAATCAGGATGCGGGTAGAGCGAACAAGATCCCATTCCCATTTGCCGAGTTCTGGCCAGGCGTCGCGGTAAAGGCCAACGTCTTTCCCGAGGTATTCCACATACGCCGCCCAGCCCTCGAAATGGCCCGGGTAGTAAAAATGACGTTTAAAAGTGGGTTGTTCGGGCATTTGATCGCGCAACCACCACTGATAATGGTGCCCGGGGATAGCTTCGTGGATAAAAAGCCAATCCATGTCCCGGCGGTTGTGGCGGCCATCGTGGAAATTAAAGTGGAAAACCGGCAGGCCATAAGGATTATCCGTAGCGGGACTATAATACCCCGGTGGCGTGAAAGGCCCGGCGTTAGGCCATTCCATAAAAGCGATGTCGGAAACTTTCGTGTCGGCGAACAACTTGCCGAGGTTTTTGCGCACCGTGGCGTTCATTTCCTCATAGCGCCGCAGAATTTCTGCTTTATCCGTAAGATAAAAAGAATCGGATTGCAGGTGCTTGTAAAAACCGGCGCTGTCGGCAGCATAGCCCAACACCCCTTGCAGGCGTTTGATTTCGGTTTTCACCCTTGCTACTTCCTGCTCGCCAAAAGCAAAAAGCGCTTCCGGGGTGATGTTTACGCCCGTGTAGAAGCGAATGCGGTATTGGTAGCGCCCCGGCGGCAACTGACTGAGGCCGTCGCCGGGCAGTGGGTCGGGGCGTTGGGTGCGCCAGGCTTTTTCCCAAGCCAAACGCCCCAGATTCATGCGGATTTCAAAATCGAGGTGGTCGTAATGCAGGCGGTTTTGAGCCTTTAGCTTTGTGCGGTTCACCTGCCCCAGCCGGGTTTTCATGCTTTCAAAAAAAGCCAATTGTTTGTCTATATGAACCAGATCGCCAATGGCCTGGATTTCTGTTTTGAAGTCAAAATTTGGAGCCGGGACGTCGAGGGCTGCGTAACCCTGATCAAAATCGGTCATCAATTGTTCAAAAGCATCGGAAGGCGTACGCTTTTGGGCGGTGCCATGGAAACAAAGCAATAGCAACAATAAAGCAGGATATCGCTTTGTGATTATAGTCTTAATCATCACTTACCTGGTTTAACTTTCTCAACAATGATGGTTGTTTCCGGCTGAATTACCCGTCATCAAGATTCAAAATGTAAATTCCGAACGTGCGATCCATCTGCCGTTTGAACACTACCCGATTTCCAGAGGAAACATAACCCGCCCGTGCATCATACCGGGGAGATTCGGCAAAACTGATCTGCCGGATATTGCTGCCGTCTGCGTTCATTAAGGCAGTACTTGTTTTTTCAGCCAATCGGTGATCCCTTCTGCCACTTTTGGGTTGAAAGGCTCCAGGTTGTTGCGCGCTTCCGGGAAAGTAGCCGCGATGTGGATGCCGTGGTTGCTGTTGGGGATTTCAACAAAAGTGCCGTTGCCCGGGTTGTTGCCATTGACCGTTTCGGCAATCATTTCGTGTTCCCGGCGGGCAGAAATATAGTCCGTGCTGCCCCATGCCGCCAAAGTTTTCCCATCGTATGCCTGCCAGCCGGAATGTTCACGTCGTACAATTGCCCCCAGTATGCATCGCTTCGCAACAACAATACATCGTATACACCGCCGCAGACCTCGTCTATTTTTACCGCCGCTTCCCGGCTCAGCCGCGCGTTGAGGAGCATGGCGGCACAGGCAGATTCCCGCTTCACGTACAAATCCGCTTCGGCAGCATCCAATTCGAGCACCTGAGCGATGGTGCGGCGGGTGTTTGTAAAATATTCCATAAAATTGACGCCAATGGTGCCATAAACGGCAATGCCTTTCACCGGTGATCCTTTGCCACCAAAGGAGCCATGAGGCCACCCATGCTATGCCCGAAAATAAAACAATTAGCCGCATCCACATCCGGAGCTGCCCGGAGGACTGCAAAAGCCTGACGGTAACCTTCCAGTTCTGTAAAAAAGTCAATGGCTTCGCAAGGGGTGCCCCGGCTGTCGCCCAAACCAGATTTATCCACTCGCATGACGACAAAACCCTGCCGGGCGATGTAGTTGATCAGTTGTGTTTCCGTCCGAAGCTTATCAAAAGGCGTATCCATTGAATAACAGCCGATGCCCTGAATAAACAGCAGGGCAGGCAGGTTGCCACTGCGGTGTTTGGGCTTCGTCAGCATGGTGCGGAGTTGGGCTTCGCCTGCTTTAACCGAACTGTAGGTCACCTCCAGGTCTACATAAGCTTCTTTGGGCACTCCCTGAATGGTGGTTTGCTGCACCAGCGTTTTTCCTGCGCGGAGCAATTTGTATTGCAGCGACTGTCCGGCACGGTAAGCGCCGACCATCCGCACTGCTTCGTCCGGAGCATTCACTTCCCGACCATCTAATTCCAGGAGCATATCGCCACGTTGTAAGCCTGCCGCTTCCGCAGTTGAGCCGGCGATAACCTGTTGAATTAGGACGCCTTTGAGGGCGGGCAATTTCATCACGCGTTGCACATTTTCAGTGACCGGCTCCATCCGGATGCCCATAAAAGCGCGGCGGGGAAGTTCCTGTGCCTGAGATTTTGCAAAAAAAAGCAGTAAGAATAAGCAGCAAGTGATCGGTGATTTCATAGCCTTCATCATTTTCTGCAAAATTACGCACGGGAGCGACCGTAGTAATATGCGAAAAAGGCTATTTTTTCAGCATGGCATAAACTGCGGGCGTGCATGCATAGCGCTCCCGAAACAGGCGGATGAAAGAGCTGGCATCCTCAAAACCGGCTCGTCTGCCAATTTCAGCCCCAGATTCGGGGTGCCTGTCCAACTGTTGCCTGCAAAATTCGAGGCGCCGGCCAACATGGTATTGGTGGGGAGGCTGCCCATACAGCGTTTTGAATGCCCGCTTGAAATGGTGCGGCGACAAACAGGCAACCCGGGCTACTTCTTCAAGGTGGATGCGGCGATCTAAGTGGGCGTCCATAAAATCCTTTGCGATGCTCAGCCGGCGGAACAACTCTGCACGGGTAGCCGCTTTTACGCCGCCGATTTTATTGATTTCTCCTTTCAGATTGCGGTGAATTTCCAGCATGCGCACCAGCAGTGCCGTATAAATATCGTCGAGGTCCGCTTCTTTTCTGGTGGCCAAATCTTTGTTAATCAGGCAGTGGAGGCGCGCAAACAAGTGGGAGACCGGCGGGTCGGCATCGTAGGTCTTTTCAAAAAACTGCACCGGCTGGAGGGGTTCAAAGAACGGATCATCTAACAATTTATCCTGCGATTTGACGAAGGAATGCAACAGGCTTTCCGCGAAACCCGGGCGAAAAGCAACCAAAATCATTTCCTGTTCGGTGTCCCCTGAAAACGCGGTTCGGTAATGTTGCCCCTGGTTAACCAACAGGTAATTGTCGGGCGTAACGAGGTGGTCGTGGATGCCCAGCCGATAGTATTGCTGTCCGTTGAGCATCAGGCGGATGGATAAACGGGATTCGTGGTCGGCGGTTTCTTCCAGCTTTCGGGTTTTGATAAACAAGGTACCCGTGTCCAATTCCTGCATGGGCGTGTTCTGCCGGGAGCAGTACACATGCCCCAGGAGCAGAGATTGAGCACTGTTGCCGTACGGGCAGGTGGTCATTATTTCAATTTTTCGTTTTTTTGATGGCGCTCGGCATCCCGAAGCGTTTTTTTGGCTAAATTTTTTTCCATAGCCGTTGTGAGATCCACGCCGGTTTGATTGGCCAGACAAATGAGCACAAAAAATACATCGGCCATTTCGTCGGCGAGGTCTTCGTGGGCTGTTGCAGCGGCGGCTTCCGTCTTGAACGATTGTTCACCGTAGAGCCTGGACATCAGGCGGGCGACTTCGCCCACTTCCTCGGTCAGGATGGCCATATTGGTCAATTCGCTGTAATACCGGATGCCGATGGTGTTGATCCAGCGATCAACGGTTTGTTGCGCTTCAAGAATGGTCATGGTTTAGTAGTCTTTGTTTTTAGAATCTATCAGGATGGTCACGGGGCCGTCGTTGAGCAGGCTGACTTTCATGTCGGCACCAAACTCCCCCGTTTGTACGTCCAGACCAGAAGTTTCCCGCAAACACGCGACAAACTGTTCGTACCTTGGAATCGCCGTTTCGGGGCGCGCAGCCCTGATATAAGAAGGGCGATTGCCTTTTTTAGTGCTTGCGTGGAGCGTAAACTGGCTCACCACCAGCAGGGCACCGCCAATATCCGTAACAGAAAGGTTCATGACGCCGGCTTCGTCATTAAAAATCCGCAACTGGATGATTTTTTTGCAAAGCCATTCGATGTCTTCGTCGGTGTCGGCCTCTTCTATACCTGCTAAAAGGAGCAAACCGGAGCCGATCCGCGCCTTTTCTTTCTGATCAATGACCACCGAAGCTTCCGAAACCCGTTGGATAACGACACGCATAAGTCAGTGTAGTGAGTGAATAATGGGAAATATTACCGCAAAGGAACGCCGGAAATACATACTTCCATGCCTTAGCGAACCTTATAAAATATTTTGCTGCACAAAACTTTGTTAATCCGTTGACTTCTGTTTTACTTTGCACCATCATTTCGTAAACCTATAAAGCGGATTAGACCATGTCTAACATTGCAGAAAGAGTAAGTAAGATCATCGTTGACAAATTGGGCGTTGACGAATCGGAAGTAACTTCTGAAGCCAACTTCACCAATGACCTCGGCGCTGACTCGCTCGACACGGTAGAACTGATTATGGAATTTGAGAAAGAGTTCAATATTTCCATTCCCGACGAACAGGCTGAAAAGATCCAAACGGTCGGACAGGCCGTCAGCTACCTTAAGTCGCAGCTCCAGTAGCGGTCATGTTCATGCCCAACCGGCGGAGACCCCAGGGAATCCGTTGTTGCAAACCCACAAACTGTGAGATTCTGTTTCCGGTTTGTGGGTTTTTCCTCTTTTTTGAGAAGCCAAAAAATTACGCTCAATGAAAAGAGTTGTCGTAACGGGTTTAGGAGCGCTTACGCCCATTGGCAACAACCTTCAGGAATACCTGGAAGGCTTGCAAAATGGTGTAAGTGGCGCTAACCCGATCACTCATTTCGATGCCAGTCAATTCAAAACGCAGTTCGCCTGCGAAATAAAGAATTTAAAACCTGAGGAGTTTATTGATGCCCGCGAGGTACGCAGGCTCGATAAGTTTAGCATTTATGCACTGGTTTGTGCCGATGAAGCCATGATTGATTCCGGATTAGATATTTCTACGCTGGATGTTGATCGGGTAGGCGTCATCTGGGGCTCCGGCATTGGCGGTTTGCGTTCTTTGGAAAAGGAAATCGAAGAGTTTACCTTAGGCAATGGGGTGCCACGCTACAACCCGTTCATGATTCCGAAAATGATTTCTGACATTGCAGCGGGCCATATTTCCATAAAATATGGCTTCCGCGGGATCAACTACGCGACGGTCTCGGCCTGTGCCTCAGCCTCTCATGCGCTCATGAATGCATTCGATTCCATTCGTCTGGGGCGCAATGACATCATCGTTTCGGGCGGTTCCGAAGCTGCGGTGATGAAAGCTGGCGTTGGCGGGTTCAATGCTATGAAAGCGCTTTCTACCCGGAATGACGATTACAAAACGGCTTCCCGTCCGTTTGACCTTGACCGCGATGGTTTTGTATTGGGCGAAGGCGGCGGCGCGCTAATTCTGGAAGAACTGGAACACGCGCTGAAACGCGGTGCCAAGATTTATGCGGAAATGGTTGGCGCAGGGGCGACTGCCGATGCTTACCACATCACTGCTCCACATCCGGAAGGATTGGGTGCCACGAATGTGATGAGGATGGCCCTTCGGGATGCAAAAATGAATCTTGAAGAAATTGACTATATTAATGTGCATGGCACGTCTACCCCGCTTGGCGACATCGCTGAAACAAAAGCCATTCAAAAAGTCTTCGGGGAACATGCCTACCAGCTAAACATCAGCTCCACCAAATCCATGACCGGCCACTTGCTGGGCGCTGCGGGCGCGGTGGAGGCGATTGCCTGTATCCTGGCCATTGGGCACAATTTTATTCCGCCTACGATCAATCATTTTACGGACGACCCGGAATTAGACAACCGGTTGAATTTTACGTTCAGCCAGGCGCAGGAGCGCAAAGTCAGGGCTGTTTTGAGTAATACATTCGGATTCGGCGGACACAATTCGTCGGTCATTTTTAAACATTTTGAAGCCTAATATTTAACCGGAGAAGCCTTGCGATTCATATTCAGATTCTACAACTACTTCATATCTGAAGATAAGGAATTGGCCAAAAGGCTACGCTCCCTCATTGGTTTTACCCCCGCCAACCTGACCACCTTTAAACTGGCTTTTTCACACCGTTCTTCTGCATCTGACAAGGCTTATGCCATGCAGAACAACGAACGCCTCGAATACCTTGGCGATGCCGTGCTGGGCACCATCGTCGCAGAGTACCTGTTCAAAAAGTATCCCAACAGCGACGAAGGTTTTCTGACGAAAATGCGCTCCAAAATCGTGAAGCGCAACGCCCTCAACAAGATCGGCGATAAAATGGGCTTAGATATAATTCTGGCGGAGTACAACAATACCCGGCTGAGTCGCTCCATGCTGGGCAATGCCGTAGAAGCGCTGGTTGGCGCCATCTACCTGGAATGCGGTTACCACCTCACCAAGCAGTTTGTCGTCCGGAAGATTCTCCGCAAATACGTCAACGTGGAAGAATTGGAAAGCTTCGACGACAACTATAAAAGCCAGTTATTGGAATGGTGCCAGAAAAACGGGCACACCGTTGCCTACAAATTGATGGCTCGTTACAAATTTGAAAAACGCGACCGGTTTAAAGTGGCTGTGATGATCAACAATGAAAAGGTGGCTACGGCGGATGATTTCAACAAAAAAAGTGCGGAACAAAGCGCTTCAGAGCGTGCCATGGTCAAATTGGGCATTCTGAGCGAAGAAGATATTGAGGAAGACGACGAATCTTAAAAGCAAATTGTAAATGATTCAAATTGATTGAGTTAACTATTTAAGCGCCTAAAAAATTGATATTCTTGCAGATACATTAGTTTGATTTAAAGTAGCTATTTACAACACTTCTTGAGTTGGCTCAGTTTTGGCGTAAGTTTGTTTCAAGAGCGCAAAACCGCTTCGGGCAAGTATGGAACAAGAACAAGACACCCAGGCAATTCCGGCAAACGGAAAAGGGAAATATCAGGTCATCAGGCGCAGCTTGGGGAAGATCGGGCGACGCCTCAGCATCAATCCTCAAAAAACAGATGCCAGTCTCACTGCGGTGACCGGTATCATTCTTCGCATACTGGCCTTGTTGCTGCTTATTTTTTCGCTTTTAGTCGTTTGGCGCTTGCTGCGCAATACGGCGTACGTACTGGAGCCGTTTTCAGTACCGCAAAAAGTAGCGGAAGAAAACGGGCTTACAGGCGCAGTTGTTGCAGCTCGTTTTCAGGATGCATTGAAAGCCCTGAAGGAGGAGATCGCTTCGGTCAAAGCGGATTCTTTAAACGTGGGTAGCAACGAGACCACCAACCTCAACCTTAGTCTCATGGGGGTGGATATTTCACTCAATTCGATTGCCTACCAGTTTGGCCAAATGTTGGGAAAAGAGGAAAAACGCATCACGGGAGAAGTGGTGCAATCCGGAGATTTGCTGTCGCTCAATTTTCGGATGAGCCGCTTCCCAACCGTACATTTTGAGGAAAAAATTGAAAATAATAACATCGAAGTTGCGACACAAAACCTGCTCAAAAAAGCGGCAGAAGTGGTGCTCAGAAGCACAGACCCTTACCGTTTAGCCATTCTTTACTACCGCCGCAAGGATTTCAATACCGCTACGGAAATCGTAAGAACCATTATCAAAGAACGTCCTCACGAGCGCACCTGGGCTTTTCATGCCTGGGGGAATATTCTTCGGGAGCAGGGCAGTTTAGAGGAGGCATGTCTTAAATTTCAAAAGGCGGTTGAACTGGATTCCAATTTTTCCATCTCCTGGTCGCAATGGGGTTTTACGTTGCTGGAATTGAATCGCCCGGAGGAAGGAGCAAAAAAACTTTGGCGGGCGGCACAGGGCGAACCTAAAAACCCCGAAGTGTTGATAATGCTGGGTTGGCTACACAACAACGCCAAGCAATATGCGCTTAGCGACAGTGCCTTTATGCTGGCCGTAAAAGCGGCAGCACCTTATAAAAAATCGGAAGTCGTTTACTTGTCCTGGGCGGATGCGAAGTTCATGCGGGACAGTGCTGATGCGGCATTGAAGCTGGTAAAATTGGCGGCAAGCACAGATTCAGAAAGTGCAGAGGGGTACGTTGCCAAAGCCACCGCGCTGCTGCTGCAAAAAGATACTGCGGCAGCATACCAGGCTGCCCTTCAAGGATTAGAACTGGATCCGGAGAACATGAGCGCGCTGAGTTTGGTTGTCAGAACCGAGTTTGGCATTCTGAAAAACTATGCCTCCGTCATCAACCGGGTGCAGGGAATCCGGTTCAAACACTCGAACCACGACCAACAGCTCATGATGCAAAATTTGCAGGCCATGTCCTATAATATGCTGGGCAAACACGACTCAGCTTTTGCAGTGATCCAGCGCACCATTGCCATCAGACCCAGAGCAGGCATCCCTTACACGACGCTGGCTGAAACCTACGCTTTTCAGGGCAATACGGAAGCTTTTTACAGCAGTCTTGAAAAAGCCCTGGAGCTCGGATTTCAAACCCGGTTTTTAGACCTAAAAGAAGAGCCTTACCGGCGTTTTGCCAATACGGCGCGTTTCAAAAAAATGATGGAGCAATATAAACTCAAGGGTTAGGGGCGCTGAATTAATAAGTGTCGCTTTCTCCTGGCAAGGCATTTTGATTCTAACCGAGGCGGGGGTTCCCGACCTTAGCCATAGCTAAGGGAGGCGGTTCCCCAACGAAGAGTAGGAGCAAAAGGCCTCCTCGAAAAGTGGACAGTTATTATTTCAGCGACCCTTAGCTGTGCGTATCCATCAGAAGTCATCCACCGCCACGTACGCATCAATCACCGCCTGCTCCCCGGCTTTATCCGGTCTGGAATTGCCGTGTTCCATGCCCAGAACGCCCTTAAAGCCTTTGTGGTGGAGGTGTTTAAAAATATTTTTGTAGTTGATTTCGCCGGTTGTCGGTTCATTTCGGCCTGGGTTGTCGCCTACCTGAAAATAAGCGATTTCGGACCAGGCCAGGTCTATATTAGGAATCAGGTTACCTTCGGTGATTTGCTGGTGGTAAATGTCGAACAGGATTTTGCAGGCCGGGCTGTTGACGGCGCGGCAAATTTCGAAGGCCTGACCCGCTTTGGTGAGGAACAAGCCCGGATGGTCGCGAAAATTGAGCGGTTCGAGCACCATTATCAGGCCATGCGGCTCTAAAATAGCGCTGGCCTGCCGAAGGGATTCCACGACATTGGCGGTCTGAAAACCCATATCTAAGCGCAAATCCAGAAAGCCCGGCACAACCGTCATCCAGGTAGCATTGACGCGTTTGGCGACCTCTACTGATTCGCGGATATGTTGCAAAAATTCTTCCCGCCAATCTTTTTTCCCTGAAGCAAGATTGGGATCGTTCCAATAGATTTTATGCGCCACAAACACCCCCATTTGGATGCCAAGTTTAGCCATCGTTTCGCCCATGCGTTTTTGCAGGTCAACCTCGCGGCCTTTCATTCCATTGTCTTCAAATGCCGTAAAACCCTGATCTGCCATAAATTTAAGCTGATCAAGGGGGTCTTTGCCCGCGTGGTTTTCAAACATCCCCAGATGGGGAGCATATTGGAGTTTAAAGGTGTGTTTGCCTGTCAAAATACCGGGCGTAGTACCTGAAGGCGCAGCTTGCAGGCTTCCGGTGGCTGCCGCTGCAGTGGCTAAGATTCCGGATTGGACAAAGGTTCTTCGTTTCATAGATCTATTTAATTAGCGAGACCTGACAAAGATAATTGGACAAGTGAAAAAATTCCGGGTTTTTACCTTATTTAGAGCCGTGGAAACCCACAATCGCAAAAAAGACAAGCGGTCTATTGTCAAATTCATAAATCATCAGCATGTCAGCAGGAATACTTTTCACCTTCGTAATCGGTTATTTTGTTGTGCTCTTATTCGTAGCCTGGTACACTTCCCGCAATTCGAATAATGATACTTTTTTTATCGGCAACAAGAACAGCAACTGGATGCTGGTGGCATTTGGTATGATCGGTACCTCCCTATCCGGGGTTACCTTTGTGAGCGTGCCGGGTGGGGTGGGAGATGTGGCGGGCAATGCTTTCAAAGGGTTTGCCTACCTGCAAGTCACCATTGGTTATTTCTTTGGTTATTGCGTGATTGCATTTGTGTTGCTGCCGCTTTATTACCGGCTCAACCTCACTTCCATCTACAATTACCTGCAACAGCGCTTTGGCAATGTGGCCTACAAAACCGGTGCCTTGTTCTTCATTATCAGCCGCACGGTAGGCGCTACCGCAAGGCTTTATTTAGTGATCAATATCCTTCAGTTCTTTATTCTCGACCAGATGGGCGTTCCTTTTGTGGTCACCACATTTTTCATCTTATTGATGATCCTGCTCTACACTTTTGAAGGCGGCGTAAAAACCATTGTGTATACCGATACCCTGCAAACCTCGCTGATGGTGGCCGGACTGATTGTCTGTGTGATCTATATTTTGAATAACCTGGGTATCAGTGGCGGCGAGGCGTTCAGCCAAATGAACGACCGGGGTTATCTCAACATCTTCAACACTGAGGTAAACAGCAAGGGATTTTTCCTGAAACAGATCATTGGAGGGGCGTTTATTGCCATTGCCATGACGGGACTTGATCAGGAAATGATGCAGAAGAACATCAGCGTAAAACGGTTAGGCGATTCCCAAAAGAATGTAATGACCATGGCTATTATATTGATGGGGGTCTTGTTTCTATTCCTTATGCTGGGTGGTTTGCTTTACCTCTACGCCATTTCCAAAGGCGCGGTTTATACGGATGTGGAAATAGGCGGCAAAATGGTCAGGCAATTGTTGATTGCAGATCCTGCCAATGCGAGCCAAACCATCAATGTGATCGGCGACAAAATATTCCCCTCCGTGGCCATCAACTTTTTGCCGCCAGCCATCAGCATCATTTTCATCATTGCGCTGATTTCCGCGTTGTTCCCCAGCGCTGACGGCGCTTTGACGGCTCTGACTTCATCTTTCTGTATTGACCTGCTGAACCTGAGAGGGCGGACTGATCTGGACGAAAAAGCCAAACGCCGCACCCGGCTCACCGTGCATTTCACGTTTGCTTTTGTTTTCTTAGCCTGCATCATGGTTTTTTATGCGCTGAACAACAACAGCATCATTGATGTCATCCTCGATCTTGCAGGATATACCTACGGGCCATTGCTCGGATTGTTTGCTTTTGGCATCCTCACGAAAAGAAGAATTGACAATACGATCATCATTACCCTGATCTGCCTGGCAGCTCCGGTCGTTTCCTATTTGCTCGCTAAAAATGCGAAGGATATTTTTGGTGGCTATCAGATCGGAATCGAGCTATTGGTCATCAATGGATTGCTGACTTTTTTGGGTCTTTGGGCCATTTCGCATAAACCCGGGGTGCCGGATGCGCCGTAAACCCGGGTTTAGAGCTTGTTCGGAATTCCCGAATAAGCCCTTATGTATAGCATTCCTCGCGGTTTATCGAAATAAATGGCGCTGCTGGAGTAGGATGCCTACTTTTATCATTCTGTTTGAACCATTAATGCCGCTGTCGTATGAACCTTCGGGAAAATATCAAAATCGCGTTGCGCTCGGTGCGCTCCAACTTGCTCCGTGCCATCCTGACGTTGTTCATCATTGCTATCGGCATCATGGCTTTGGTGGGTATTCTGACGGCCATTGACAGCGCCATTTATTCTCTGAGCAGCAACCTTTCCTATCTGGGTGCCAATACCTTCGATGTGGATCCGAAGGGTGAAGGCTCAAGCGGGCACCGCGGCGGCAGGCGCGAAAAAGAAGGTAACCCCATCAGTTATAAACAAGCAATTGCGTTTAAGGAACAATACAATTTCCCGGCGCGTTCGTCGGTCTCCATCAACTGTAGCGGAACTGCCGTCATCAAATACGGTGATGAAAAAACCAACCCGAATGTGCTCATCTTCGGCATTGATGAAAACTACTTAGAAGCCAAAGGTTTTGACATGGAACTTGGTCGGAATTTCACCTCCCGCGAAGCTCAGGGCGGGGGCAATATCACCATCATCGGCAAGGATGTCGTAAAAGACCTTTTCAAAGGAAAAGCGGACAAAGCGATGAACTCAGTAATTTCTGCGGGCAATATCAAGCTGCGGGTAATTGGCATTCTGAAAAGTAAAGGTTCCAGCATGAACCAGAGCGAAGACCGCCGCATCCTCATTCCGCTTCAAACCGGGAAGCGCTATTACGGCTCCCAGAACGAAAATTACAACCTCCTCGTGGCGGTCAACGACGCCAACCAGATAGACCAGGCGGTCGCGCAGGCTACTGTAGTGTTGCGCAACGTGCGGGGGTTGAAAGCATCCGAAGACAATGATTTTGAAATCTCCAAAAGCGACGGCCTCATCAGCATCATCAAAGACAACACCCAATATTTCCGCTGGGCGGCTGTCGGCATCGGCCTCATTACCTTAGTGGGTGCCGCCATCGGCCTGATGAACATCATGCTCGTTTCTGTCACCGAACGCACCCGCGAAGTCGGCATTTGCAAAGCCATTGGCGCCACGCGCCGCAGCATCATGATCCAGTTCCTGACCGAAGCTGTGGTTATCTGTCAGTTGGGCGGTATTCTCGGCATCGTACTCGGCGTGCTAATGGGCAATGTGGTGACCCTGCTCATGGGCGGCAGTTTCCTCTTTCCCTGGCTTTGGATCACGATTGCAGTGATTACCTGCACGGCGGTGGGGTTGATTTCGGGGTTGTATCCGGCACTAAAAGCGGCGCGGTTGGATCCGATTGAGTCGTTGCGGTATGAGTGATTGTTATTGGCTTGATCTTATTTCTTGTTTGATCACATACGGAAGGTGATTAAGTTTTCCGTAGTTGATAACCTTCTGTAGTTATCTTTTCGAGCGCATCCACCACGCCCTGGCTGAAAGTGTGGTGGATGGAGTAAAAATTTTCGGATTTCATCGCGATCGAATGATTGATACAGTACTAAAGAGACTGCTGTTAGGGTTTGTTCCATGTTGAGCAATGAGTGCTTTTATTTTAATAGGGGTTTGAACACCTTTTTACGGACATAAGCAAGATGATAAGTACTTCAACTACCTGAGTCCTTCCACCCTTGCCGCTTTCCAGACAAGGTTATCGTCTATTAAATCTTCTCCCTGCTGAAAAGGAACCAGACAATACCCGTGATTTTAGCCTGGTACAGCGCATCAGCCACTTTTTCGTTGACCATCCAGAGGAATGGCTGGCCAGCCAAAATAAAAAAATCCCAATTCACATTTTCTTTCATGTATAAGGCACGGGCGGCAACACCTTTTTTAGCTAAAACATCTTCGAAATTAGCGGCCTGGAAATCTTCATACAGATAAAGACCATCGCTTCTTATCCCACTAATTCTGGAAAAAACAGAGCGATCATAATCTGTTATGTCAAATTGTGGTGAATTTTGCATTAAAAAAGAGAAAGGATGGGCCATATTTTTTCTGTCAATCAATAATGTATTAAAAAGTTGGCATGGAGGCGATTTAAAATCAGATATGCACTCAATCATTTTTTTACTAATTAAACTATGCGTTGGAAAAACGACAAAAGCAGCACTCATCAAATCCGTCAACTTGGCACGAAATCTAAGCCTTAGGTTAGGAACTTCAAAGGAATCAGGAGCAGGCTTCCGTAAATAATCCCCAATAGTACTAATACTGAATTTGAAATCAGATAGGTTAGCCTCGGCTTGGGGAACCGCTGTTCCTTTTATTTTAAAGTTAGCGGTTGGGGTCAAAATAAACCATGTCATATAGGCAATTTTTGTATAGAAATAGGATTTAGGTAACTATCCAGCCGCCCCTAAATACTTATGATTCCCGACCTCGGAGAGGTCAAAGGTTTATAGAAATGCATCGGGTTAACCTTAATTCCCGACCTCGGAGAGGTCAAAGGTTTGTAGAAATGCATCGGGTTGACCTTAATTCCCGACCTCGGAGAGGTCGAACGTTTGTTTCAACGCTATTTTCTGCAAACCTTCGACCTCTCCGAGGTCGGGAAAACATTGAAATGCTACATTTCTACAAACCTCTGACCTCTCCGAGGTCGTATGGCAAAAAGCATTTCAAAGCGGCTGGATAGTTATACAAATTTTAGCAAATTAGCGACGAGGTAAAACAAATTTTAGATAATGGCTAAAAATCACCCCCACGAGGGCAACCTGTACGATAAAATCTTCAAGGAAAATGCGGAAAGTATCTTCATTCCTTTAGTAGAAGCTCAACTCGGCATTAAGATCAAGAAATTCAGGCATTTGAAAGAAAAAATGCAGATTACCTGTCACCCAGCTATTAAACGCTCAGGTGCCGGAAGTTCTCCTCTTGGCTGTATTAGCCAATTACCCTGCTGAACAGGCGGAGTTAGTCTTACGTTTATTGGTTAGGAACCTGAAGGCTGCGTGCAAAAGTCCGGGTAAACTATCAAAACACCTGAAGCAGTTGATTATTTTGGCAAGATTGCGTAAATTGGGGGCGTTAACCATAAAAATTACAACAGAGATGCCGGTAAACTTAAACTATGACGTTGAAACAGATTTCCTTTTCCTGCAAGGGATCGAGAAAGGGATCGAAAAGGGGATCGAGAAAGGGATCGAAAAAGAGCGGGAAAAGCTCAATTAGAAAAAATTGAGACGGCAAAAAAAATGCTTTTACTTTTAGCAGGATTGACACAAGCCCAGGTTGCTGAGTTTCTGGAACTGCCGGCCAGTGCTGTAAAGACACTAAAGAAAAATCTTGACTAAGAGAATTAATATCTGGTTGTATGATTATAAATTTGCCCACCCGCGACCAACCTTCCGTGCCATCAACATTATAAGGAGCGCTGCGGTATGAGTGACCTCAATCGTCACTTTCCGGCATCGAAGCCTTGTGATTCAACACAATCATTAAGGGTCGGTAATAGGTTTCATTGCGGGAGTCTAAGATAATCCACAGTGGGTGATAGAGCATTTTCATTTCCCCGTCCGGTTCGCGCACATCCGGAATCCAGAGGTCGCACACTTCGTCGTGTAGCACATAAACTCCAACTTCCTGATTTAATTGTTTGGATTTGTTGTAAACGATGGGCGATAGAACGCGGTGAACTTGGTTGACATAGGTCGTATAACAGGGCTGCCAGCCACAGAGAGATTGAGTTTCATGCGTTCATTGAGTTAAAAAGCTAAATTCCTGAAAAACTTGCTATTATTGTTCCCGTTATTTTTTTTAATACCCAAGAGTTTGATCGGGTTTTCGTGATTGAGCGAGGGCGAGGAAATTTTATTTTAGACAAGGCGGTTTTTGCAGACATAGCCGGCAGCTATGGTGAAAAAAATCAACGCAGTATAAAATAAAATTTGCCGACCGTAGCCGATTGACGGAAATCCAATCAAGCTCTAAAACCCGGAATAATGATATCTTCCTTCCTCGGCGAACTGATCGGCACCGCCATCCTCATCCTGCTCGGAAACGGCGTCGTCGCTAATGTCCTGCTCAAAGATTCCAAAGGCAACCACGGCGGGTGGGTGGTCATCACGCTGGGCTGGGCCATGGCGGTGTTTGTGGCCGTTTATGTGGCAGCGGGCAGCAGCGGCGCACACCTCAACCCGGCAGTAACAGTTGCCTTAGCCATTGCCGGGAAGTTTTCCTGGGCAGACGTGCCTGTTTATGTAGCAGCGCAATTGATCGGGGCTATGATCGGTGCCATGCTCGTGTGGATGGCCTACAAAAAACACTACGACGCCACCGACGATGCCGGAATTATTCAGGCTACTTTTTGTACGGCACCGGCTATTTCAAATCCTTTTTATAATTTCCTGACCGAAGTGATTGGCACATTTGTCCTGATTTTTGGAGTGCTGCACATTGCTGCGCCGCAAGCCAGCCTCGGCGCATTAGACGCCCTGCCCGTTGCGTTGCTCGTACTCGGCATTGGCCTGGGCTTGGGCGGCCCCACAGGCTACGCCATCAATCCGGCGAGAGACCTTGGTCCGCGGATCATACACGCCCTTTTGCCCATAAAAGGAAAAGCCGGCAGCAACTGGAAGTACAGCTGGGTGCCTGTGGCCGGACCTTTGGCTGGCGGCGCTTTGGCTGCTTTAATATTCGGGATGCTCTGAAGACAAGGATTGATTGATGATAGATGATTGAAAAATGAGGATTGATGAGGTGGAATGCCTACTCATTTCGTGTTTGCGGGGTTGCTCCATCATCAATTACCAATCATGTAATCGTCAATCATCAATAAATATTCGAGTGTCTGTTCTTTAGCGTTCGAGAGCAAGGCATGCGAAGGCCCAAAAGTGGGAGTTTACTCGCGTAAATGACCAATTTTGAGCCTTTGCATAACGCAGCTATCGGACGATAAAAACAGACACTAAATACTTCTCCAATTTACACTAAATTTGCGGCGTTAAAAACAAATCAACCGCCCACAGGCGCAGCATCGTACTATGAAAATCAAAGTTGGCATTTTTTTTGGTGGCACCTCCCGCGAACGGGAAATCTCCTTCGCAGGCGGGCGCACCGTGTATGACAACCTGAATAAAGCGCTCTACGAGCCCGTTCCCATTTTCGTAGACAGCCTGCGCAACTTTATTTTGCTCGACTGGCAGTACATTTACAAGGGCAGCATCCGCGACTTTTACCCGCCGGTAGACCTGCTGCCGCCGTCGCCTAACAATTTTCAAATCTACGCGGAAAGCCTCGGCCAGTTGAGCGCGCCCACGCAAGAAGCGCTGATCGCCAAAGTCGGGCGTAAGCTGCAACCCTCCGAACTGCCCAAACTCATAGATATTGCCTTCTTAGCCCTGCACGGTGAATACGGCGAAGACGGTCAGATCCAGCGCGAACTCGAAGCATTGCGCATTCCGTACACCGGCAGCGGGGTCAGCCCCAGCCAGTTGGGCATGGACAAAGCCGTTCAGAAAGCGATGATGCCGCAATACGGGTTCGCCAGTCCGCCAATTATGGTACTCGACCGCGAAGTCTGGAAACAGGCAAACGTTGAGGAAATGTACAGCCGCGCCATTCAAACCGTCGGTTTTCCAATCGTCATCAGACCGGCCAACCAGGGGTCGTCCATCGGCGTGTCCATCGTGGCAGAAGAAGGCGGATTAGAAGAGTTTGAAAATGCGGTGAACAGCGCGTTTTTTCGGGAAATCATCCCGGCAAGCGAATGGACGGATCGCGATGCCTTCGAACGGGTTGAATACGTGCGGCTGCTCACAGACATCCGCGACGGCCTCGGTTTCCCGATGTTGGTGGCCACCCCGCAGGAGCAAAAAGTCATTTACCATCCGGAAGCCCTACTCCAATATTTAGACAGCACAGCGGAAACCCTGCAACAAGAAGGCGGCGCTTTTATGCTGGAAAGCCACGACGACGAAAGCCAGGTGCTCCTTGAAGCCTTTATCCACGGCAAAGAATTTTCCTGCATTGTCATCCGCAAAGAAGACGGCAGCGCGGTGGCCTTGCCTCCGACGGAAATCGTCAAAGGCTCGGAAGTTTACGATTACCGCTCGAAATACCTGCCCGGCCTGTCGCGCAAAATAACGCCGATTGACCTTGGGGAGTTGGACATCAACGCCATCCGCGCTGAATGCGAGCGGCTGTTTCACACCCTCGGATTCCACGTATATGCGCGCATTGACGGCTTCATCAAACCCGACGGGAGCATCATTCTGAACGATCCGAATACGACATCGGGCATGTTGCCTTCGTCTTTCTTTTTCCACCAGGCTGCCGAAATTGGCCTCAACCCTTCTCAATTCCTGACGTACATCATCCGGGCTTCCCTACAGGAACGATTAGCTGAGCAACCCGGTCAGGATGGCTTCCGCAAATTGATGGATCGCTTAGATGAGCAGATTGCAACGTTGAAAGCCACGGCTACCCAGCGCAAACGCATTGCCGTCATCATGGGTGGCTACTCCTTCGAGCGGCACATTTCGGTAGAAAGCGGTCGAAATATTTTTGAAAAATTGGCCAGTTCCGACAAATACGAGCCTATCCCGGTTTTCCTGAGTGGCGACGAAAAAAACTACGAACTCTGGCAGATCCCCATCAACCTGATGTTAAAGGACAATGCCGACGACATCCGCGATAAAATCCTGCACTGGAAACTCCATCCGGTTGTGGAAGCCATTAAAATACAATGCGCCGACATCACGGGGAAATATGCTTCGCGCGATGTGATTTTTGCGCCCAAGCGCCTCAGTTTTGATGATTTAAAACAGGTTGTGGACGGCGTTTTTGTAGCCCTGCACGGCAGACCGGGCGAAGATGGTCAGGTGCAAATGCAGTTGGACGCCAAAGGCATTCCCTACAACGGTTCCGGGGTGCGGTCGTCCAGCATTACGATAGACAAATTCCGCACGTTGCAGACGCTGAAGAAAAACGGCTTCCCCATCGCGCAGCAATTGCTGGTGAAAAAAGCGGAATACGAGGCCAATTCGATGGATTTTTTCAACCGCATCGAAACGATGTTCGGCTATCCGGTGGTGGCCAAACCGGTTGACGACGGGTGCAGTTCAGCGGTGAAGGTCATTGACCACCGCGCTGAACTCGAAGCTTATACCCGCCTGATATTCCGACCTGACGGCCAGGAAGGCGAAGAAGCGCGCCGGGTCTTGCATCTCAAGCAAAAAGAGGAGTTTCCGCGCAAGCAGGAAATCCTGTTTGAAAGCCTCGTCAAAGCCAACGGCGCTTCCCATTTTCTGGAAGTGACCGGCGGGTTGCTCACGCATTTTAATGCCGACGGCACCCTGCGCTACGAAGTTTTTGAGCCTTCGGAGACTTTGGCCAGCGGGGAAGTGTTGTCGCTGGAAGAAAAATTCTTAGCCGGCGAAGGGCAAAACATTACCCCTGCAAGGTTTTCCACCGACCACAAACGCTACGAAACCATTGCTGCGCAAGTGAAAGAAGCGCTGGAAAAAGCGGCCCGCATTTTAGACATCCAGGGTTATGCGCGCATTGACGCTTTTGTGCGCATTTACGAGGACGACCGCGCGGAAACCGTCGTGATTGAAGCCAATTCGCTGCCGGGCATGACGCCTGCCACCTGTATTTTCCATCAGGCGGCGATCAATGGCTACAAACCTTATGAATTCATTGATCAGATTCTGGAGTTTGGGTTTGAAAAAAAATTGCGCGAAAGCGGAAAACCCGTCATTCCGGTTGCCGCCTCGCAAGCCCCCACAGACAGCATTCCGGAACAATGGCTGACCAGCGTGCAGGAAGCGCCGATGGCCGGGCCAGTGGAACAGCCGGAATCGGAATTACAGCCGCAATCTGGCGCAGACGGCAACCTTTCACTGCCGCAATACGAACTGTTGCCGCAAAAACCGCCGACCTGGGAAAACATCACATATGGCATCCGCACCATGGCGGGCAACGCAGCGACCTTCTTAGGCTCTGCCCCTTTCCTGATGAACCTGTTGGCGATGGTAATTTTCGGAGGCGGCATTTTGCTGCTGGTGACGGTGGGGCTGAACTGGTACACCCGGCACGGAGAATCGCTTCAGGTGCCGAATTACATCGGTATGGATCTGCGGGAAGCCACCCGCAAGGCAAAAAGTATGAGTTTTTCTATTGTCATCATTGATTCCGTTTTCGATCCCGACAAGCGGGCTTACGAAATTTTCCAGCAAGACCCCAGGCCGTTTTCCAGGGTCAAAGAAAACCGGACGGTTTACCTGAGCATGTACAGCAGTACGCCGCCAGAGGTCATGTTGCCGAGCTTAGTGGGGAATTATAATTTTTACCAATACGAAAAGAAATTGCGCAGCATGAAGATCCGGGCGGTGATCAAAGAGCGCCAGTTTGACAGCGTGCAACAGGAAAATACCATTTTGCACTTCTTTTATGACGACCGCAAAATCACGGATGAAGACCTCCGGCAGGGCGTTAAAATCCCGCAGGGTAGCGTGTTGCAATTTGTGGTTAGCGTACGAAACACCGGCATGGTGCCCATACCGGACATGGTTTGTAAAACTTACGAAGAAGCAGTTTTCCTCATCAGCAGCATGAACCTGAACATCGGCACAATCTACGGGGAAGTGACAGACCGCAGCACGGCCTACATCTGGAAACAGGAACCCGCCTACGTCCCCGACCAGATGCTGCGCATGGGCGAGCAGGTCAGTCTCTATCTGGTGCAGGAGCGCCCTGCCGGTTGTCCGGTGGAAAAGACCCCGCCTGAGCCGCCGGTGGAGGAGGAAACGGATTTTAATTAGTGTCTGTCTTTGTAGTCCGATAACCGCGTTTTGTTTCGCCCCAAAATCGGTCATTTACGCGAGTAAACTCCCGTTTTTGGGTCGAAACACGCCTTGTTCTGGAACGCTAAAGAGCAGACACCCGGCTAAAAAGACAGGCACTAATTAAGGACTTGGGGGTTTATTTATTACTGGTTATTGGTGGGTTTTGGGATGCAGCGTGGTTTCGTTAAACGATTTGTAAGCCCTGCTGTTGATTTGTCATTCCCGCCAGGGAATCAGCAACAAGAGAAAAGCTTTTGAGGCAAAATCTATACGAATTATTCAGGATGTCGCTTTCCGTGTCCCTTCCCCAAAGAATCTACAAAAAACATGTAGCTGGACGTTATGTCGCAAATTCCCTGCGGGAATGACATACGTGATGGGACAAAAATCCAGGTAGCCCAATGGCAGCCGCACTGCACAGTTCCAACGACAACTATCATCAGTAACGAAAGCCCCATCTTCAAATCGCCAAATCTTCAAATCACTAAATCCTCATACCTCCATGATCACCCCCTCCGGCAGCAACTCCAACTCCGATATTTTGCTTTGAGAAGCGTCATACAAGTGCGTGGAGGCAGCATCCGCATGCCCGGTAACAATGTGGATGCCCCAGTCTTCGTCTATCGTAGCAACAGAGGTTACCAGCGTTTTGCCATCTGAAACAAGGCCAGCGATGACGCGTTTGTCTACCAGCAGGCCGGTTTTGGTGAACGTGGCTAAGACGTACTGGTAATTCAACAGCGCCGCTTTCCAATACACCACTGCGTGGAATTCGCCCGTCTCTGGTATTTTAAAACAAGCGATAAATTCCGTCAGTTCGTCAATTGGTTCAGTTTCTAAGGGTGCGACGAAGCGCTCAATCATCAGGCCCGGCAGCGGGTCGTTGTGCCGGCTGAAATCGTGGTGAATTTCGTCGTTCAGGATGACGGGCAGGCGCACTTCCGGGAATTTCCCCAGAAAGGCTGCGAAATTCATGTTATCGCTCATTTATTTTGATTGATTCTAAATAATTCAAGAGTTTTAGTTTCCGCTGAACTGCCGTTGGCCGAATGCGCTTATTACGGTAGATTTGCACGCGATCGCATTCCGGGTGGCGCAAAGTTAGTGAGGAAGCTCGAACATCTTATCTAAGGATTAAGATTTTGCCGCCACAAACCCTGCATTCGAATCGCAACAAAACGTAAAAACATGAATTGGTTTACGAATTTTCTAACATCCTCCATCGGGCGAAAACTGATCATGAGCCTCACCGGCTTGTTTCTGATCCTGTTTTTGGTGATTCACCTACTCGGCAATTTGCAGTTGCTATACAGCGACGAAGGCGAAAAGTTCAATCTTTACGCCCTCTTTATGACCTCTTTTACGCCAATCAAAGTCCTTTCCTACGGCTTGTACGCCTTCATCCTCATCCACGCGGTGCAGGGTTGGATAATCTGGCGTAAAAATGTAGCCGCCCGAGGCCCGCAGGGATACACCGTCAAGGTGACCCGCGCAACAAACACCAACGCACGCGCTGCAAGCAATATGGGCTGGCTCGGCACCATCATTTTTGTTTTCCTGATGATCCACCTTTATCAGTTTTGGCTGCAAATGAAAATGGGCACCTTAGAAAGCAAAAATTACGACGGCGTGGCAGTGGCCGACCTTTACACAGCGGTGAAAGCGACCTATATGAACCCTGGCTTCGTCATCTTTTATGTCGTTTCGATGGTTGTAATCGCTTTCCACCTCTGGCACGGCTTTCAAAGCGCTTTCCAAACCCTGGGGTTGAATCATCGGAAATATTCGCCGCTGATCAGGGCGATTGGAAAAATCTACTCCGTGATTGTTCCGGCGCTGTTTGCGCTCATTCCTTTGTACATGTACTTTAAAAACGCTGGACTATGACGCTTGATGGCAAAATACCTGCCGGGCCATTAACCGAAAAATGGACGCAATATAAATCTTCGATGCCTTTGGTGGCACCCAACAACAAACGCAACATCGAAATCATCGTGGTGGGCACCGGGCTTGCCGGCGCTGCTGCCGCTGCTTCTCTGGGCGAATTGGGCTACGCGGTTAAGTGCTTTACTTTCCACGACAGTCCGCGCCGCGCACACAGCATTGCCGCACAAGGCGGGATCAACGCTGCTAAAAACTACCGCAACGACGGCGACAGCACGTGGCGTTTGTTTTATGATACCATCAAAGGGGGCGACTACCGGTCACGCGAAGGCAACGTTTACCGCCTGGCAGAAGTGAGCGCGGCCATCATAGACCAGGCCGTGGCGCAAGGCGTGCCTTTTGCCCGGGAATACGGCGGGTTGCTTGAAAACCGCTCTTTTGGTGGGGTGCAGGTGAGCCGCACTTTTTACGCGCGAGGTCAGACGGGCCAGCAATTGCTGATCGGCGCTTACCAATCCCTTTCGCGCCAGATTGCGCTGGGCAGCGTAGAGATGTACAATCGCCACGAAATGCTCGACGTAGTGCTGGTGGACGGAAAAACTCGCGGCATCATCGCCCGCAATTTGGTGACCGGCAAGTTAGAACGTTTCGGCGCCCACGCGGTCGTGTTGGCTACCGGCGGCTACGGCAACGTGTTCTACCTTTCCACCAACGCCATGACCTGCAACGTGACGGCAGCCTGGCGCGCCGTGCGCCGGGGCGCCTACATGGCCAATCCCTGCTTTACGCAAATCCACCCGACCTGCATTCCGCAGTACGGCGAATACCAGTCGAAACTCACCCTGATGTCGGAAAGCCTCCGCAACGACGGCAGGGTTTGGGTTCCAAAGAAAAAAGAAGACGCACAGGCCATCCGGGAAGGCAAAAAAAATGCCACGGAAATAGCCGAAGCCGACCGCGATTATTTCTTAGAGCGTCGTTATCCGGCGTTTGGGAATTTAGTGCCGCGCGACGTGGCTTCCAGGGCAGCGAAAGTCGCCTGCGACGAAGGGCTGGGCGTGGTGCCAACGGGGCTCGGCGTGTTCCTCGATTTTACCTCTGCCATTGAGCGTTACGGCAAATCGAAAGCCAACTCGATCGGCGAACACCACGCGAATAAGGAAAGAATCATCGAACTCGGCGAAAAGGAAGTGGAAGAAAAATACGGCAATCTCTTCGAGATGTACGAAAAGATTACCGGCGAAAACCCGTACAAGATGCCGATGAAGATCTACCCGGCAGTGCACTACACAATGGGCGGACTTTGGGTGGATTACAACTTGGAAACCAATGTTCCCGGGTTGTTTGCTGCGGGGGAATGCAACTTCTCTGACCACGGTGCCAACCGCCTCGGCGCTTCCGCCCTAATGCAGGGCTTGGCCGACGGCTATTTCGTACTGCCTTACACCATTGGCGTCTACTTATCCAATGACATCAGCACGCCGAAATTCGATACGAACCGCGAAGAATTTGCGGCAACGGAAAAGGACGTACAAGAACGCTTAGACAGCTTCCTCGGGGTTCAGGGCACGCAGTCGGTGGAGAGTTTTCACCGCCGCCTCGGCAAAATCATGTGGGATTACTGCGGGATGTCACGGACTAAGGAAGGGCTGACCAAAGCGCGGGCGATGATCCGTGAACTGCGGGAAGCTTTCTACACAGACCTGTTCGTGCCAGGTTCAGCCAACGAATTCAACCCGGAATTGGAAAAAGCCCACCGCGTGGCCGATTTCTTGGAAATGGGGGAATTGATGATCGTGGATGCTCTGGAACGCAACGAATCCTGCGGCGGACACTTCCGAGAAGAATACCAAACGCCGGAAGGCGAGGCCGATCGCGACGACGAAAACTACGCCTACGTAGCTGCCTGGGAATACAAAGGCTGGGGAGAAGACCCGGAATTACACAAAGAGCCGCTTGTTTTTAATGATGTACACCCCAGCAAAAGAAGCTACAAATAAAAAAATTCCTCGCAATGCAAACGATGAAACTCAAACTTAAAATATGGCGCCAAAGCGGCCCGAATGACAAAGGCCGCTTAGAAAGCTACCCCGTGGAAGCCAACGAACACATGTCTTTCCTCGAAATGTTGGACGTGCTCAACGAGTCGCTGATCAACGAGCGAAAAATGCCGGTTGCCTTTGAGCACGATTGCCGGGAAGGCATCTGCGGCACCTGCAGTATGGTCATTAACGGCCAACCGCACGGTCCGATGGGCGGCACTACAACCTGCCAGTTGCACATGCGCCACTTCAAAGATGGCGACACCATCGTGATTGAGCCTTTCCGCGCGCGCGCTTTTCCGGTGATCCGCGACTTGGTCGTAGATCGGGAGGCATTCGAGCGCATCATCCAGGCAGGCGGCTATGTATCGGTTAATACTGGACAAGCTCAGGATGCTAATGCCATTCCCATAGAAAAAGACATTGCTTCACACGCATTCGACGCGGCGTCCTGCATCGGTTGCGGCGCTTGCGTGGCGGCCTGCCCCAATGCGTCGGCCATGTTGTTTGTGAGCGCCAAAGTATCGCACCTGGCACTATTGCCACAGGGTAAGGTGGAAGCCCGTAAGCGGGTGCAGGCAATGGTGAAGCAAATGGATCTGGAAGGGTTCGGCATGTGTTCGAATGTCACCGCTTGTGAAGCCGAGTGCCCGAAAGAAATTTCGGTGGACAATATCGCCAGAATGAACCGGGAATATTTGTCTTCGGTGATTGGTTCGGAGGTGCAGGCGTAAAGGTTGTTGCCAGCCGATCATAAAACGTGAACGATCCCGAATTTTATAGCTCTGGGTAAGGAACATGGCGTAAATAGGTTACCTGGATTCGGCGAGGTGCTTCGACAGGCTCAGCATGTCATATTTTTCATCAGGCAAGGCGTGAGTGAGAAGGGAGCTTAGCCTAAGCCAAGTGACCGCCGAAACAACAAAGCATGGTGAAACGTAAGTTCGGCGTAGCTAGAAAAGAGACCGCCCAAACAGGGAAGTTATTTACGAGACGTTTCTAAAACTCATGGGTCACCCCGAAAATTCGGGATGACCCGTGTTGTATTTATCGCTCCAACCGCTCAATCAGCCGTGCCGAAATCCTCAGAAAATCCATTTCTGTGATCACACCCACTAGTTCGTTATCTTTCACCACCGGCAGGCATCCGATTCTGTTTTCCCGCATCATGGTCATCGCTTCCAGGATGGTTGCCGTGGGGGCAATGACCAAAGGTTGTTCGATCATGATGTCTTTGACAGCAACGGCGTCTTTGCCATTCACCCGGTTGAAGCGCGTGAAGTGGCGCAGCAGCAGACGTGAAGTGATCAGCCCGCAGAGTTGTCCTTTGGAATCTTCCACCGGCATGTAGCGGATCCGGCGCCAATCCATCAATTCGGCAACCAAGTCAATCAAATCGTCTTTTTGTACGGTAAAGAGGTCGGTGACCATAAACTCTTCCACCTTCAGTTTGGATGGGCGGTATTCATCCAGATCGCCAGGCTCGGGTAGCTCCCAGGTATGAACGGGCATTTCTTTGAGTTGATTTTTGATGATGGCGGCAGTCATGACCGACAGGGCTTCGTCGCGGCTCACTTGTTTTTTTAGTTTGGTAAACGCACGCAATTGCCAGCGGGCACCATTCATGTGCAGTTCAGCACGCGCACCAATGATGTCCATGTATCGGTCTATATCGGCCTTATCCACGTTCTGAATTTCCAATCCTTTCCGCGCAATGGGGATCAGTTCTTTTGTCACCAGGTCGCAAACGGATATTTTTTTGTCTTTAAACCAGGTGAAAGTAGAGTCAATACCGACCTGAGCGCTTTTCGCAAAATTGTCGCGTACGTCTTCCCAGGAAATTTGCTCGCGGATGTCTTTGTATTGATTGGCCATGCCCACCATGGCGCCGAGCCAGAAAGCAGCGTTGGCCGTGGCGTCCAGCACTGTCGGGCCGGAAGGCAACACCCGGTTTTCGATGCGCAGGTGGGGTTGGCCGTTGGGGCTGATCCCGTAGCAGGGCCTGTTCCAGCGATAAACGGTCGAGTTGTGAACCTGCAGGGCTTTAAGTTTAGGCACTTTGCCCTGGCGGATCAGCTCGATGGAATCTTCTTCGATGTCAGCGCCAAGGAGCACCCGGAAACGGGCAATGTCTTCGCGATAAATTTCCATGATGCTTTTGTCCAACCAGCCTGTACCAAAACTCACCCGCGGACTGCGTTCGCGCATGTGGTCGTGCGTAGTCCGGATGTCAAGCGCTTGCTGGAAAAGCGCAATCCGCGTTTCGTGCCACAGCCGTTTGCCAAACACAATGGGCGAATTGGCGGCGATGGCCAGTACCGGGGCGGCCAGCGTCTGTGCAACGTTGTAGTACTTCACAAAATCATTGGGCGATACCTGGAGGTGTACCTGGAAACTGGTATTGCAAGCCTCCAGCAGTGGAGACTGGTGTTTGACTAAAATCTCGTCAATACCCATGAGCCTCAATTCGTAGAACGAACCAATGAGTTGCCGGTTGATGGCCTCCATCAGTGCAACGTACCTCGGGTTGGGCGTGAGGTTGTGCATTTCCAAGTCCATCTTGGTGAGGGTCGGCAGAATTCCCGTCAGCACTAAGCTGGCATCCATGGGTTTGAGCTTGTCCCGGATCTTGTTCAGGTAATCCAGGTTCTCCATTTCCATCTGCCGCAGGCAGTCGCCTTTGAATTCCCTCGGGGTGAGGTTTGTTTCCAAATTAAACTTGGCGAGCTCGGTAGTGACCCACTCCCAATGCTTCATTTTTTTCAACACCTCCATGTTGATCATTGCAGGTTTATAGGTTTTGTTATCCACCAAAAACATCTCCTGCTCGGCGCCAATACGCGCGATGCCGCTCTCGAACCAGTCATTTTCCAGCATGTATTCAAATGCATAAACATCTCTCAGCAAATGCTTTGTAAAATTTTGTAACTGGTTGTCGCCGGAAACCAATGACACTTTTTGCTCGCCCATATCCTGTGCTTATTTCGTAAGGTGAAAGGTATGAAAATCAGATTTTTGTTGCGCGATATTTAATATAGATTCACTAAAGATAGCGATATTTTAAAAGTTGCAAATAATTTCGCAGCATTCTTTCGTTTAGTAGAAAAATGATCAGGTTATGAGAAAATTGAGCGGGATCCTATTCATCGTGCTGCTTTGGTGGGGGTGCAACAAGGACGAGCGGGAGCGACTTTTTGAAATGGTTTTCCCGAATACCCTCTTCACCATCCCGGCAGGAGCGAACCCCTCGTTCCCCTTGGTTTTTGAAGTCAACCGGCAAAACACCAATATTGATTTTTTCCTGAGCCAGAGTGGAACCGACACGGCAGCCATTACGGCCATCAACGCAGCTTTCGGAACCCTCACCGCCCTCGAAAACGGCAAGGAGTACTATTTCATTGAAGAGATTTCTGTCAGAATATGCGACACAGAGCGCGCAGAATGTTCGCCGGCAGACGAAGTTTTCTACATCAATGAACTTCGGGGGCAGGCCGACGATCGCATTCGGCTGCTCCCAAGCCTGCGCAATGTAAAAAAAATAATGACTGGCGCCCAGTTCAAACTGGAAGTGGTCTTTTTCCTTAACGATTTTTCACCGTACACCGTTGAATCGCGCTTGGATATGACTTTTGACGCGTTGAAGTAACACAACGCAGCTATCGGACTCTAAAGACAGACACTGATTGGTGTCCGTCTCTATAGTCGGTGTCTGTTCTTTAGCGTTCGAGAACAAGGCTTGTGAAGACCCCAAAAACGGGAGTTTACTTACGTAAATGACCGTTTTTGGGGTCTAACACAACGCAGTTATCGGACTTTAAAGACGGACACTAATTAACTCAAATACAAGTTTGGAGTTGTCAATATTGGTATAATCCAAGCGCAAAAAACCATGCTCCTCGCTAAACGCCGCTTTCAGGTGCGTGCGGCCCAGCCCGCTTTCCGCGTCGGCCTCCACGATAAAACAACGAGCTTCCCCCCACGGGACGCGAACAGTTTCCTGTCCGCTGATCCGATATTTTAGGTTGTTTTCTAAAGCGCCGCCCCAGGCTTTCCATCGAACATCACTGTTGGATTGGCCCACTTCTACTTTCCATTCCCAGCGATTGCCCTGCTTGTATGGCACCGAGATAAAGGGGTACGGATTCAGGGCAAGAATGCGAAACAGCTTCATATTGGGTGCCTGCATCCACACATTTTTTGCATTTTCGATGAGCGTACCGGAAGCATATCCGCCCAATTCCTTCTTTTCAGGACTATAAAGGCGGATTTCCTGGACGGTCTGGTTGAAATTTTGGTCACTGAACACATAAGGTTCGCGCCCCTCCGCAATTTTGATGGCTATGGTTTCAATCGTTTGGTCGTCAGCGCTGTCGGGGCGAACGAAGTCCCAGGCATAGTGATAGCTCTGGAATTCGGGCGTTTGGCTTTGTCTGTTTTTAAAGAGGAGGGTGTCGCCCTGCGTGCTGATATAATGGTAACGGTATATAAACTCCCGCCCCGCCTTGAAAATTTTGTTGTCGGCAGTATAGCGGTTCTCCTCTTGATGCTCGGGGGGGAAGGTTTCGATCCAGACACCGTTGATCTGAGTCAATTGGCTATGATCGGCGTCGCAGCCCATAAGAAAACAGATTCCTGAAAACGTAATTATGTTTGATAAGTACCGGAAACATCTGCTCATAAAACCGGGTTTTTGATGCCGGCGCAAAGATACAGATATTGACTTTAATAGCGCTGGTATCCGGGTCTATAAGTGTTGGCAACCGATTAAAAAGATCTAAAAACCTGCCAGTTATAAAAAATGTGGTAATTTGATAATTTGTTAAAGTTGGGCTGTAAATTGTTTTTATGTGGCGTTTCCTGCATATTTGTAAATAGCTACCCAATCCGAGAAATACCGGATCTTGCAATTCTATATTTTTTGACCGGATAAATCTTTCCGGAAACACTATTTTGAACATTCACACAAAAAACATCGCAGGCTGTCCCTGTAGTTAACTACAAGGATTGGTAAGGCATCCCTGTGTGCCATAGCCTGTATTTATTGGAATAGACCATACTACTGGACATTTTTGTCAACAAGACGTTTACTAAACTTTGAAAGTTTAGTAAACGTTGCTCCGTTTCCCGCTGATTCTTGAAAATGTCCAGTAGTATTGGAATAGACAACCATTTTTATAATTATTTTTTAACGTTAAATAAATATTCTGATGAAAAAATTTAACTTCTGCCCCCCCCACGGGGAATTGGTTGATTCGGGCACTCTTCACACTCGTTTTTCATTTTACCAATCCAGTCTTTGCCCAAGTCATTTGTGCGGGCGAACTACTCTCTAAGGAATGTATAAATAATCCTTTGCAAAGCTACAAATGTATTAACGGAGATTTTGACGCACCAAGTCTTTATGGAACCCAACTACTTGATGCTATTCAGGCACAAACGAATCCACAGTATTTGATTATTCGCGGTAAAGTAACTTTTACAGCGGATTATACCTTTGCCGCAGGATCGGAAATTATCTTTTTAGACAACAACAGTGGCCTTCGGGTCTCGAATGGCATGAAACTCACCTTACAACAAAGTCACTTGCATGGCTGTACAAAATTATGGGCAGGCATTGAGGTACTTCCAAGCGCCAAAATTAAGGCAAATGGATGCACCTTTGAGGACGCGCAGGCGGCCATCAGGCTCCGGCATTTGACTATGATTACTGCAACGAACAATACCTTCCGGAAGAATATCTGTGGAATTCTTTGCCTTAGCAACATTACGGGGTCTTCCATCTTACTTGAAAGCAGCATGGGAATATCGGGCAATACCTTTTGGGGAAATGATAAACTTGTTGAACCAGGCATACCTGCATCTATTGATCCCAACATCACCTTTAATTCCCCGGTACCGACAAATCCAACAGAATATCCGCACTCGGGTATCTGGGTAGAGCGGATGTCCACGCTGGATATCGGAGAGCAGTCTGAAGTGCCGACAGGAGGCTTCAATGTATTCAGAGATTTTGGACAGAACGATGAGTTCAGTATTTGGACTTATGGTGTTTTTTCGCTGAATACCAATATAACAATTAAGCATTCGCGATTTGAAAATTTCGGAATCTATGATCCGCTTAATTCATCGAATACTATTGAAGAATCCTGGGCCGTTCACACTTTCACGAATACGATGGCTACTACAACTACGGTAGTCATGGGTCTTAACCAGACAGTTTTACCGCCGCTTGCTGCTCCTGCTACATTTTCCAATTGTGTTAATGACATTTGGACCTTAGGTACTAATCTGGCGGTAACAGATGTTACTTCTTACAAAGCACTGTCTTCGATCAAGGCAGGTATGTTTAATAGCGGCCAAAATCCTATCGTTTGTGAAATCAAAAACAACGCCATCACCTATTTTCGGGGACGGGGTATCCAAATTAGGTTTTTTAAGCCGATACAACTCAAAATCCAGGGAAACTTAATATCTGATAATGATGAATTGGACGACCCTTTAGAGCGTATTGGTGTTTTAATTGATGCTGGAGGGATGACGGAGATTCCTCTTTTAGGTAGTCAGGTCAGCGGCAACACTATCATAGCACGTTCTCCCAGGGTCAATGCGGTGTTTTGGGGAATAGTAATCGTACAAACTTCCGACTTGACAATTGTTGGAAATAAAATATATGGTCAATATATTCCAACCAACCTACTTGGATTCACGGGTATTCGAACACGGCTTGCTTCTTCTAATGGATTAAAAATCCGGTACAACAACATCAGCGGAGCAGGAATTAATTACCAATCTTCCCCACCTTTGAGTGGCCCCGGTTTTGCCAGCGGTATTTACCTTTTTGAGTCGCTTAATAGTGTTGTGGAGTGTAACACAACTGGAGAAACCAATACAGGAATTGTCTTTTTGAGCATTTGCGACAACACAGACTTTCGTAGTAATAGTATGTACAGACATGGCATCGGACTCGCGTTAGGGCATCCTGATATTTCTAATGCATTTTTAAATCAAATCGGCCTTCAGATAAACAAGGAGAATCGCTGGCACGGCACCAACAGCCCAATCGAAGCGTTTGCCCATGATTTAGGGTCAGCATTGGCATCAAAATTTGAAATCAACAGCAGTCTGCTTGGCTCGGCCTTTTGGCCTTCTCCGCGTAAAATTGGCACAATGAACGACATTTTTACTTGGTTTGTACCATCAACGACCGGAACAGAAGCCAATGAGAGCACTGTTGCCTGCCTTACGCCTGCGCCCGACGAACCCGAAGAAGAAGTAAAATTGGCACATAATGACTTCAAAATATTAGAAGGTACGTATCAACCGCCACTCAATTACCCGGCAATGGACTGGGAGGCCAGATGGCATTTTGCAGATCGGCTTAAACAGAATCCGGTGCTTCAGTCAATCAATAGTGAGGTTGCTCAATACCATCAAAACACGTATAATGCAAGCTACAGCGTCCTGAACGGGAGCTATCGAAAATACCTCAATCGCTGGCAGCCCACGCATCCTCTCACCGCATCGGTGCAGAGTCAAACGCTCGCCTTGAACGAAGCTGTCGCGCAGCGCTTTGATTTAGATATGTTGCTGTCCGAAAGCGTTGAAGAAAATACAACTTTACATGCCCAAATGTTGGCAGCAGACCAACTTATACAATCTTTATCCCATTCGCTTGAGCTATCCATAGAAGGTTTGAATGGGGCAACGGATGAAGAAATGGTCAATCTTTTGGCTGAATTGGAGGGTGCGACCTTCACAGAAGTTTATGAGACGGATATGAAGGCGGTGCTCGTAACACTTTTGCAAAGTCATTTGTGGGGAGACGCTCCTCTGACCACAGAACAGACCGCCCGGATAGAAACAATTGCCAATAAATGTCGCTGTTCCGGAGGTTATACCGTTGTGCTTGCAAGGGGAATATTGAAGCAAAAAGAATTTTATAGCCAGGATTCAGATTGTGAGACGCCGCCTCAACTTGGGGTAAACCATCAAGCAACAACACAATTTGCTCCGGAGCCCCTGCATCTATTCCCTAACCCGGCAGACCAAACTTTAACGATCCGGATAAACGAGGAGTTTGAGATGGGTACAGTCAAACTTTACAATACCTAGGGTATACTTTTAGACCATTTCAGCCTCCAGGGGCAGTCTACTTTATTGCTGGTAAACAATTTGAGAAATGGCGTTTATCTGCTTGAAGTGCTTTTGGATACAAAGACAAGCATTCGTAAAACATTCGTAGTTATTCACTAACAAAAACAATAAGCGGTTGGCAGCCTCTATGATGGGGTTGCTAACCATTTGTTTAATATCACCATCAACATGAAAAACACTTCTACAATAATCCTGGTTTTGAGCCTCGCTTCCTCCTTTTTGGCTGCACAGGTTCCGGATTCTACTTTTGGGGTACCGAATTCCTTCGAAGGGTATTTAGGCGGCCTAGACCGATATGGCGTGACCGCCTGTGATTTTGAAGGCCGACAAGACCGAGCCTATTCAGCACTCCACTTAAGCGACGGCCGAATTGTATTGGCCGGCCATACCCGCGGACAGGACGGCATTGACTTTGCGTTGGCACGGCTTTTGTCCAACGGGCAATATGATACGGATGCCGGGCCGCAGGGGCAAATCCGGATTGATTTGGGGTATGCCAATGACAGTTGTCTCATTGCCGCACTTACCCCGGATGAAATGATCCTGATGGCGGGCTGCGTCACTCTGCCCGGGCAAAGCAGCTATGTGGCTTTAGTTGCAAAAGTAGATGTCAATGGCCAGCCGGATGCAGCTTTTGGAAACACCGGGCATGTTTTGCTTGATCTGCCCTTTACCCAGGAAATCGTAACAGAGATTATTACCTTACCTAATGGGAAAATCCTGATTGCCGGGAATGCTTACCATGGAGGCAATTCGATTGCTTTTCCAGACTCCACCGGCCTGTTCATTGCGCGGCTGCTGCCCGATGGCCAGGTAGACAGCACTTTTGGAGGGGGGCATGGGTTTATTTTCAAGCGATTTACCCAAGCTTGTAACGCTACCATCTTAAAAGACATGGCAGTTGATCCACAGGGACGCATCATTGTTACCGGGCGACTATCTAGTCCTTACCCCACTGTTTTTAACGAAACGATATACTGTCTTTCACCCAATATTCATGTATGCTGTTTTTTGCCTGACGGGCAGCCTGATCTTAATTTTGGGGATGGCGGCACCGTTGAAATCCCATACACGATAGGGTGGGCAAACGCTCTGCACATTGACCCGGATGGCAAAATTTTGGTATCAGGTATGATAAACGATATCTCCACCGAGCCAGTTTTTGGTTTTGTGAGCAGAATGTTGCCCAACGGGACACCAGATTCTACCTTTGCGGACTATGGGCGTTTTAAGATGATTGTTTTTGGAGGCATAGATTATTCAGCCCTTTGGGGGATTTTAAAAATAGGGGACGCGTATTATATAAAATGGGGAAATACACCCTATCAGGGCTATCCGGCTTTTGGCCTCATCCGCATTAGTAAGAATGGGATATTTGATGCATCATTTGGGCCAGAACATGGATTTGGAAGTGGTTTTGGCTTCAATTCCCTTTATTGGCTGCCCACAGTTCCATTTTATATTGAACAAATCACCACCATTGATTCCGTAAGCATTTTTCTTACCGGTACTTATCGTGCATTAGGCCAGGAAAATATGATGATCGGCAAGATCAAATTCGGGACGGTGATATCGGCAGAAACGGAGGCCGTTCAGGGTATGATGAAGGTATTCCCTAATCCCCTCCAGGGTGGCAAGTTGTACTTTGACTGCTCAAATACGGCACAAAAAGGCGCTGCAAATATCCAATTGTATGACCTGTACGGAAGGGTGGTCTTTCGCCGGGCAGTGACCTTAGCAGAAGGGATAAACGAATTGGAGGTTGCCAGTCTTCCAAACGGGTTGTATGTGTTGGAAGTGAAAGGGGAAGGCTTCTGGCGTACAGCAAAGGTGGTGGTGGTGCAAGAATAGACTTATTGCGACGGGATCATCGCGGGCGCAACAAATCTAATAAAAAACGTCGCCTTTTACTGCCCCTCACACCCACACCGCAAAAATTTCCTTCCCTTGATGCACCACGCTTTTCGAAGCCTGTTGCTTTTCTTTGCGGTCGTCAAAAATGACGAGATAACCTTTGGTTTGGTGCTGGAGGTCGAGGTAATCCGCTAATTGGGTGAGGCCCTCCTGGTGAGCCGCTTCACCGTACCAGCGTTTGAGTTCGATGATGTATTTGTGCTGGAGGTAAGTGATGACAATGTCTAAGCGCCGCTCCTGCGAAACCTGGACTTCTTTAAAATCGTAGCCTTTGCCGTTGATGATGGGTTTGACAAAGGCCAAAAAGACCAATCGCCACTGCCGCTCTAAGAACGCCTGGTCTTTTTTGCTGTACTGCTCGTGCAAAAACTGCTGAAATTTGAGCAGAATTTTTTGCACATCCAATTGGTTATCGGGCAGGTGAAACTGGTTTTCAAAGTTGTAGGCATCGGTTCTCATTTTGACTTCGAGGTTGGAGGACATGTAGTCGTAGATGAGTTGCTCGTAGACGCGGTTGTGAATACGCACATTACCGTTCCGTTTGAAAATGCCATATAGCACCCCCTGATAGATGGTCGCGTTGTATTGATTGAAAGCAATAGCCGCCCCGTCAATCACAATTCGGAAAACCAAATCGTACAAGTCCTGATTGTTCTCTAAATTTTTGATCAGGCTGTCAAAGTTCGTGTTGTTTTCCCGGAGCAGGAGCCAGACGGCTTCTTCCACGTCGTCAGGAGTCCAGCAGTCTTGTGCTGCACGGTTGGGCAAAATTTTTTCTGCGATGTTTTTGCACAACTTACTCACCAAAAACGGATGCCCCGAAGTGTGATAATACAACCGCCCGGCAAGGGCGGGAATGTCCATCGTCACGCCTTCTGCGGCTGCATAATCGGCCAACATGGGCGCAATTTCAGCCGGGTTGAAACTCATTTCTACTTCAAAATCGGCGGCAATGTTCCACGGGCTGTTGTACTGCGCGGCTTCGGGGTCGCGGAGTTTGTACTTCAAGGATTTGATGTCGTGAACCCCCGCCAGTACGACGCTGTAAAAAGTGCTGTGTTGGGGCTGCATACGGGCTAAAAATTTGGTGCGCAGCATGCCCAGAAAACTGAGGAAAGGCAGGTAATTACTGCTCGCATCTACTTCGTCAATGAGGAGGACTAATTTTTCAGGTGTCTGCCGGACGAGCTTGGTGATGAGTTTCGACAAACTATCCATGTCGGCTACGACGGCTTTTTCGGTTTGCAGGAATTGAAAAATGTCGGGTTGCTGAAGCTCAAAAAAGTCTGCCAATTGATTCACAAACCGCGCTGCAAAGGAGCTGTCTGATTCGTGCCAGCTCCCATCAATGCCCTGAAAATTAAGCGCAATAGGCAGATAAGCTTCTGCTTCTTGCAAGCGGTCGGTCAGGAAATGCAGGGTCGTGGTTTTGCCGTACTGCCGCGGACGATTGATGATGAAATACGCACCACCCTCTACCAATGCCATGACACTGTCTATTTTTTTAGAATTGTCCATCATGTAGTGCAGTTGCGGATAGCACACACCGGTGATGTTGAACGTCTTTTTCATGGCTGCCTGATTCTGTGGCAAAGATAGGATATTCCTTTAGATGGGTGAATAAGCCCTTGGTGCCCCATCAAAACAAAAAGGCGTCAGGGGGGCAAGGTGTCGGACACTTTCAGAAGTGTCCGACACCTTGCCCCCCTGACGCCTTTTTGAAGAAGCAAGTACTTATAAATTAGTCCTTCTTCATCATACCACCGAGGTTCGGATTCGGAACGATTTCCGTACGGCGGTTTTTAGCGCGGCCTTCAGAAGTGCTGTTGTCGCCAGCCGGGAGGTTGTCACCTTTGCCTCCGATGGTCAACTGCTTGGCGCTAACCCCTTTTTTCGCCAGGTATTTCACCACTTCTTTAGCACGGTCGAGGCTCAGATCCCAGTTGTCGTAGCCAGAGCCTTTCGCGTACTGCTTGCTGTCGGTATGGCCTTCCACCAAAATTTGGGCATTCGGGCTTTTCTTCAGCGCTACAGCCAGTTCGTCCAACGCATTGCGCTGGTCTCGGGACAGTTTTTTAGAGCCAGACTTGTAGTTTACGCCTTTAGACGTCATCACATACAAACGACCATCGCGGTCTTCCAGCGTTAGGCCGCTGTCTTTGTACGTAGCGAAAATGCCGTCAATTTGAGAGCGAAGGGCATTCAGCTCGCTTTGCGTCATGTTCAGTTTTTCCTGAACCTGGGCAATTTGACCTTTCGTTGCAGAAAGTTCAGAGTTAATTTTGCCCAATTCGTCATTCAGACGGGTTTTTTCAGCTTCAAATTCTGCTGCGAGGGCATTTTTCTCATCCTGAAGTTGTTTCAGGTTGGCCTGCGTTTCCGCCAGTGCCTGGTCAGTTGCTGCTTTTGCTGCAACCAGTTCATCGTACTTCTTTTTAGAAACACAAGACTGGATCGAACCTACTGCCAGGGTAAGGATTAAAAGTTTAACTATCAGACGCATATATTACTTTGTTTAATTAAAAAATGCACGATTGGTTTGGAACGAAGTAAATCTTCGTGTTGCGTGATTACGGACTCCAAAGTTAAGGAGAAGCGTTATAACTTACATCCTGCAAAGCAATAGATATTTTTCCAATAAAGCAAAGATTGAAATCACTTTCTTCCCGTATTTGCAGGATATAAGGGAGTAAGGCATATTTCAACAACATGGTCACGTAAAATTTTAATAAATTTCCTCCTATTTAGGCCCACAGGTACGTTTCAAAGGGGTAGATTTGAGGGTAATGGCCTGTCCCGTTGTAGGATACCCTTAAAACATCTATTTTTGCAGCTCATTAAAAGTTGATACGGCTAGATGAGATATGAAATAAAACAGGATGACCGGTTCAAGTACATTGAAACCGAAGGCGGGAAGGAAAACTTGCTGTTGCTGCACGGGCTGTTTGGCGCGCTGAGCAACTTTGAGGGAATCATCAACCGTTTCTCCAATGCTTATAATGTAATTGTGCCTTTGCTGCCAATCTTCGAGTTGCCCATCAGAAAGCTTTCTGTTACTGGGTTGGTTGACCACGTTGCCGATTTTGTCAATTACAAAGGCTACGAGCAGATCAACGTATTGGGCAATTCCCTGGGTGGGCATATTGCGTTGCAATACACCTTGAGCCACCCTGAAAAAGTCCGGTCGGTTATCCTGACCGGCAGTTCGGGCTTGTTTGAAAGTGCCATGGGCAGTAGTTTCCCCAAACGCGGCGACTACGAATTCATTAAAAAGAAAACCCAAAGCACTTTTTACGACCCCAACGTGGCTTCAAAAGAGTTGGTAGACGAGATTTTTGACACGGTTAATGACCGAAACAAGGCCATCCGGATCATTGCCACCGCCAAATCGGCCGTGCGGCACAACCTCGGCGACAAGCTGCACCAGATCACTGCGCCGGTTTTGCTGGTCTGGGGCAAGCAGGATCAAATCACGCCGCCGTTTGTAGCCGAACAATTTCATCAACTGATTGCAAACTCAAAACTGGTTTTTCTGGATCAGTGCGGCCACGCGCCTATGATGGAGCATCAGGATATGTTTAATGAACACCTTGCAGCTTTTTTGCTGGAAACAACCCGCACTGCGGAAGTTGCTGCTACCGAAAAAGTTTAACTGCTATTCTTAAATATACCAATCAACATCCGTAAAGTTATGAAACATTTGTTGCTGCTCCTGGCCGTCATCGGAATGATGGCCGGATGTAAAACACCCCAAACGACCGTTTCCACCTCTATAGAAACGATGGAGGAAAGAAACCTCGACACACTCGAGGTGTCCGGCGCTTTCTACGACCCGGAAGAACTTGAGGCCACTGCACCGGAAAGCGACGTTCCCCTGCCAGCCTACAAACCCAGCCAGACGCGCGAAAACGACCTACTGCATGTCAAATTAGACCTCCGGTTCAATTGGGAAAAAGAGCAGGTGATCGGAAAAGCGACCCTGAAACTCAAGCCGTATTTCTATCCCAGCAGTTCGGTAACGCTAGATGCAAAAGGGTTTGATATACAAAAAGTTACTTTTGAAGGCAGCGCCCAACCACTGAAATACGACTATGAAAACGACCAGCTCGTCATTCAGTTGGGCCGCTTCTATACAAGAAACGAGCAATACAGCATCTACATCGAATACATCGCCCAGCCCGCTGAAACCGGCGGCAGCGCGGCTATCACGTCCAATCAGGGTTTGTTTTTCATCAACCCGCGCGGTGAGGAAACCGACAAGCCCCGCCAGATCTGGACGCAGGGCGAAACCGAGTGGAATTCCCGCTGGTTTCCCGTCATTGATAAACCCAATGAGCGCTGCACACAGGAAATTTACCTGACGGTTGAAGATCAGTTCAAAACCCTTTCCAACGGCCTGTTGGTTTCTTCCAAAAAAAATACCGACGGCACCCGCACCGATTATTGGAAAATGGATCAGCCGCACGCGCCTTATCTGTTTATGATCGCTGTTGGGGATTATGCCGTGGTGAAAGACACCTGGAGCGGCGTTCCGATTGAATATTACGTGGAACCAAAGTTCAAAGACCACGCCAAACGAATTTTTGCCTATACGCCGGAATTGCTGGATTTTTTCTCCAAAAAAACCGGACTGAAATACCCCTGGCCGAAATTTTCGCAAATCGTAGTCCGCGACTACGTATCCGGCGCTATGGAAAATACGACCGCTGTGATCTATGGAGAGTTTATGCAACAAACTTCGCGCGAACTGATTGATAACCTGACCAATGAAAAAATTGTGGCGCACGAGATGTTCCACCACTGGTTCGGGGATTATGTCACCACCGAAAGCTGGGCTAACCTGACGTTAAACGAGGGTTTTGCCAATTACAGCGAATACCTCTGGCTCGAACACAAATACGGCGCGGATGAGGCCGACTACCACCTGCTTGAAGAATGGAACGGGTACTTAGGATCTGCGCAAAGCGATGTTCACCCGCTCATTCATTACAGATACGCAGACAAGGAGGACATGTTCGATGCGCACAGCTACAACAAAGGCGGATCGGTGTTGCACATGCTGCGCAGTTACATCGGCGAGGAAGCTTTCTGGCTGGCTTTGGGCAATTACCTGAAAGCGCACGCGTACGAACCCGTTGAAGTACACAATTTGCGGCTGGCTTTTGAAGACGTGACGGGGCAGGATCTGAACTGGTTTTTCGATCAGTGGTATTTCGATAAAGGACACCCGGTGTTGAACATTTCTTTTGATTACGACGACAATACGAAAACGGCGATCGTAAATGTGGAACAAATTCAGGACCCGGCCAAAATGCGAGCGGCATTCGAGTTGCCCGTTGCCATTGATATTTACCTGGGTTCAGGCAAACCCGAACGGCATAATGTACGGGTGAATGAGCGGGCACAGATGTTCACTTTTGAAGTGCCCGAGCGCCCTAAACTGATGGTATTTGATGCAGAACATACACTTTTGGGCGTTTTGGAAGACAACAAAACAGAAGATGAACTGGCTTTCCAATACCTGAATGCGCCCAAACTTTACGACCGCTATGAGGCTGTTCAGCTCTTAGCTTACACCGAAACTGAAACGGCTAAAAAAGTATTCAAAGCCGCATTGAAAGATAAATTCTGGGGTATCCGCCTGTCGGCCATCGAATTGGCGGAAAGCGAAGCCGAAGCCGATCTGGCGCTACTGCGTCAAATGGCAGAGTCGGATCCACATTCGGCTGTTCGGGCAAGCGCTTTCCTCAAGCTCAGCGAATTGGAGGATACCGGTGCGGTAACTTTCGCCAAGCGAGCCATTGGAAAAGATTCTTCATATACCGTTATTTCTTCTGCTCTGGAATTGCTGAACACCCAGGATAAGGCCGCTGCCCTCGAAGCGGCACAGGGTTTGGAAAAAGAAACCAACAGCGACATTTTGGGTGCAGTGGCAACGATGTATGCCGAAAGTGAAGATTTGAAATACCTGCCGTTTTTCGAGCGGAATATGGAAATAGTGGATGGCTTCGGTGCCATTTCCTTTTTTTCGGGCTATGGCAAATTAGCAACCTCGGGTTCGGCAGCGACCGGCGAACAAGTGATCGCAAAACTGAAAGCAATCGCCATCAACATGAAACAGTCGCCCTGGCGGCGGGTAGCCGCTACGCGCACTTTGTTTGAGATGAAAATGGACTACGCTGAAAAAATCATGGAGGCTCGCGATGGCGAAAAAACGGCCCTGGAAAATTTGGTCAGCGGAATCGCAAAAATGTTGGAGGACATCAAATCAGTGGAAACAGAACCGCAGATTAAATCCCTTTACGAACAATTTTCCCAGTAGGGGTTTTAATCAAAAACCCCATTTTAACCATGCATTTTTGCATGGTTAAAATGCATGGTTAAAATGCATCGTCAAAAATAAAAAAATAGCATCCTCTGACAGTCATCATTTCCGTACGCCACACCCGAGCTGAGGAATATCGCGTCAAAAAACGGCACAAATGACAAGAGCCATCCAAAACCTGGATGGCTCTTATTATATTTCCGAACACCTTCATGCAGTGTCAATCGAATACCTGATCTTTAGGAGCGTGTCGTAAAGATAGATTAATCGTCCCCTTCCACATCTGCATCCTTGAGCGCCACTTTTTTTGAGCCGCCGCTTGCTGCGATTTGCGCTTTGATTTTCACTTCCATTTCATCGGCAACCTCCGGGTTGTCGAGCAGGAACTGGCGGGCAGCTTCCCGACCCTGCGCAATTTTAGCACCGTTATAGGCGTACCAGGCACCACTTTTTTCTACCACGTTGTATTCGACACCGATGTCAATAATTTCGCCGGATTTAGAGATTCCTTCTCCAAAGATGATGTCGAATTCTGCGGTGCGGAAAGGCGGTGCCAGTTTGTTTTTCACCACTTTCACTTTCACGTGGTTGCCGATCAGGTTGCCTTCCTTGTCTTTAATGGCAGCGCCGGATTTGCGGATATCGAGTCGTACGGAAGCGTAGAATTTCAGGGCGTTACCACCGGTTGTCGTTTCGGGATTGCCGAACATGACGCCGATTTTTTCGCGCAACTGGTTGATGAAAATGCAGCAACAGCCGGTTTTGCCAATGGTGGCCGTTAGTTTCCGCATGGCCTGAGACATCAGGCGAGCCTGGAGGCCCATTTTGGAATCGCCCATTTCGCCTTCGATTTCGGCCTTGGGCACCAATGCTGCCACCGAGTCAATGACAATAATGTCTATGGCACTGGAACGGATCAGGTTTTCGGTGATTTCGAGCGCCTGTTCCCCGTCGTCGGGCTGTGAAATGAGCAGGTTGTCGGTGTCAACGCCGAGCGCTTCCGCGTAGGAGCGGTCGAAGGCGTGTTCCGCATCAATGAATGCGGCAATTCCGCCTTGTTTTTGGCATTGCGCAATGGCGTGAATGGCCAGTGTGGTTTTACCGGAAGATTCAGGACCATAAATTTCAATGATCCGGCCTTTGGGAAGACCATTGACACCAAGCGCGATATCCAAGCCAAGTGACCCGGTGGAAATGGTTTCCACGTCCAGCACCGGTTTGTCTCCCATGCGCATGATGATGCCTTTTCCGTAGGTCTTTTCCAGACGATCAACTGCAGACTGGAGTGATTTCTGTTTGGACTCTTTTTCTGATGACATGTATGCTGCTTTTTGTTTAAAAACACTTTTTGTTGAAACGACAAACAAAATTAAAACTATTGTTTCGTAATGCAAAATTTCTGCATCTTTTTTTCTCCAACCAACCAAAGTTAGTCCAGTTCTTCCGCTTTCCAATTTTCATTAATACTTAATTTTTCAGTAAGGCGTTCATAAATTGCGCCCTTACAACCGCAATATAGCATGATAACGATAGATCCTAATCAAACGCCAACATCTGAGCTTCACCAATACCTGCTTGGTGCCGTTGCGCCACGCCCGATTGCCTTTGCAAGCACCGTTGATGAACACGGCATAGCCAACCTGGCACCTTACAGTTTTTTCAATGCGTTCAGCTCGAATCCGCCCACGCTGATTTTTTCATCCAACCGCCGCGTTGGAAACAACACCACCAAAGACACGCTGCACAATGTGGAAGTGACCGGAGAGGTGGTCATCAATGTGGTGACTTACAGCATCGTCCGGCAGGTGGCCGTGGCCAGCGTGGAATTTCCGGCAAGCATCAGCGAATTTGAAAAATCGGGACTTACGCCCATCCCTTCCGAATTGGTGAAGCCTTTCCGCGTGCGGGAGTCGCCGGTGCAGATGGAGTGTCGGGTGAAGCAGATCATTCCCCTGGGGACGGAAGGCGGTGCGGGGAACCTCATCGTCTGTGAGGTTCTGCTGATGCATATAGACGAACGAATCCTGGATGAAAAAAAACGCATCAATCCGCACAAAATTGACCTGATGGGCCGTATGGGTCGCGCTTATTACGTGCGAGCCAGCGGGGAAGCCATCCATACGATTGTGCAGCCTTACCTGCCGGTGTGCCTCGGTTTCGACCAGTTGCCGGCGAATGTCCGCAACAGCAAAATTCTGACTGGCAACAACCTCGGCCAGTTGGCGGGGTTGGTGGAAGCGCCACAGCCTGCGGCCATTGAGGCGCTGCGCGGAGAAGCTTATATCCGGGAAGCGTTGCAGGCTCAAGTGCCGCTGGAAGAACTGCACCGCTTAGCCCAGAAAGAATTGGCGAAAGAGAATACGGAACTTGCGGCGCGCATTGCCTGGCTGGGGGCGCAATTGTAACTCAATAAAAATCCCTAACTTCGCAAGCCGAATAAAAGTAGACAACGGTGAAAAAAATCATACTCGCATTGATTGGTCTGGCCCTCATCGCCTGCAACCGCAACGACACATCCGATCAAAATGCTGCGGCAACAACAGCGACAACCGGCAATCCGGCCCTTGACAACCTTTCGGCGCAAATCCTCAGGGATTCGCTCAATGCGGAACTTTATGCGCAACGCGCTGCGCTGTATTACGAAAATGACGGCTATGATTTCGCCATTCGCGACCTTCAGAAAGCGCTGCTTTTGGATTCGGTCAAGGCCGAATACCACCACCTGCTTGCGGATGTTTACCTCGATTATTTTCAGTCGCGCTTAGCGCTCAAAACCATGGAGCGCGCGGCGCTTCTCCACCCGGAGCGCATCCCTACCCTGCTGAAGTTGTCCGAAGTCCAATACATCCTGAAGCAATACGAAAACTCGATGAAAACCATTGACCGCATCTTGAAAATTGACCCGCAAACGGCGGATGCTTTTTTCATGTTTGGTATGAATTTTAAAGAGCTTGGCGACACAGTGCGTTCCATTAACAGCTTCCAGTCTGCGGTAGAACTGGATCCCGAAATGACCGATGCCTGGATCAACCTCGGACAACTGCATGCCGCCATTAAGAGCAAAATGGCGGGCAGGTTTTTCGACAACGCCATCCGCGTAGATCCGAAAAACCCGGTGGCCCTGCACGCCAAAGCCGAATACCTGACTGCGAAGGATGACCTGAATGGTGCCATCGCGCTGTATAAAGAAATCAATACCGCCGATCCGCAATACGAAGACGGTTATTTCAACGCCGGGTTGCTGTACATGGAATTGGACTCGTTCAACCAGGCCTACCAGCAGTTCGACCTGGCTCTGAAGGTTTCTCCAACTTACATCAAAGCCTACGCTTTCCGAGCCGTAGCCGCAGAAAATCTGGGCAAATTTAACCAGGCAAAAAGCGACTACGAACAGGCCCTGCGCATGGCGCCCGATTATGAACTGGCGAAGGAAGGATTGGCACGGGTTGGGGGCAAAGTGCAATAACGTGGTCGCCAGCCTCAGCTGGCAGACCGTCAAAAAAAACGCCAGCCAAAACCCGAAAAATAGGACACGCGAGGCGGTGCCATAACGTGGTTGCCAGCCTCAGCTGGCAGACCGTCAAAACGCCGGGTTAGAGGCTTGATCTCTCAATCCTTCCAGCTTCCGCACCACCTCCGGTTGCCGTCGCGCCAACCGCCAAATCCGCCAATCCGCTTGCCATTTCGGAACCTGTTTTTGAAAAAGAAGCGCTCCCCAACCGGTTAAAGGCAAGGTGAGCAGGTACCACCAGGAAACGGTGTTGCCCAGCCAGACCTCTACGGCTTCCGACTGCAGCCAATAAAACAAGGGGAACGTAAAAAGCCCGGTCATCAACTTTACCGTAGCGTCGTAGCCGGGATAAAGTTTCAGTTTTCGCTTCAGCAGCACAGGAATACCCGCCGGTAACCAGTGGTTGATCCAGCCGTACAGAAAGACGGGTAGCCCCAACAGGGCGAGCGGAATTTGCAACCAGCGCAACAGACCCGCATTCGGTTGTTGCCGGGCAACAACAGCCCGATCGGTAAGCCGCAGGGCCTCTAATTGTTGCTGATAGCCCAATGCCTGCGCCCGATAGGCTTCAAAACGCCGGGGCGATGCTTGCTTCCAGATCCGTAAAGATTCCAGAGTGGCTTGCGACTGAAGAAAATGTTGCTCGTTTGTCCAATCATCGCGGTTGTTGCGCATCACCCGTTCGATTACCCGCAGCAGTTGGTCTTCCTCATCGTCGAGGGTGTCAATGGTCAGCACGCGCATCCTGGCTTCCAGAAAAGCCGTGAGCTTGCGCACCGCCTCCATCGGATTGTTGGCATAATCCTCCTGAAAATCGGCGATGCGAATCGGTTCGCCGACGTTCACCAACACCCGGCTGCCAAAGCGTTGCGGGTCTTCGTACGTCAGGCCGACCGGGCGGATCATCAAACCCAACTGGAAATTGTGTTTGCTTTCGGCGCTAAAGGCGATGCGAGCCGTGCCGGTTTTGAGTTTCTGCATCCGGCGCAACATCCAGCTATTGCCTTCGGGGGCAATAAAGAGCGCGCCACCTGCGCCCAAAAAAGCGTCGCAGCGGGCGAAAGCGTCGGTATTGTTGAGGGGTTTGCCCCCGGTATCGTCGTAGCGTTCAATGGAAATACAATAAAGCGTGCTGAAAAGCCAGTCGGTGAAGGGCGTTTTAAATAACCCGGCGTTGGCCAGAAAAAAAACCTGCCGGTGAATGCGGGACGCAGACAACAGCACATCAATGAGGGTATTGGGGTGATTGGAAACCACAATGGCTGCGTTGTCAAAACGCAGTCCGACCCGGTTGATGATCGTGGTACGGGGATAATAAATCCGGATGGCGATGCGCGCAAGGATTTTAAGAAACCGATACAGCGCAGAAAGGAATGGATTCAAGGTTTTTCAGACTTTAAAGTTCAACAGAAAATCCTTTATAGTTTGGTCAAATTGCGTTTTTTCGTCAAAATGGAACTGCACCTGCACTGGCATCACGAATACGGGCAACTTGTTTTCAACGATGAATTTTTTGTGCATTTCCAGTCGGACGGCATCCTTTTCGGTTGTCAGAATCATTTTTTGCCGGCCCTCAGTGGTGATGTTTTCAAACGCTTTTTTGATGTCGCCCAATTCGCTTTCATCAAAGAAGTGGTGGTCTTCGTATTCCAAAGTAAAAACAGCATTGGAGTTTTGGGAAACATACGTTTTTAGATAGTCGGTGCGGGCAATGGCGCTCACGAGCAGCACATCCCGGTCTTCCTGCAAATTGGTTTGAAACCGCAGGTTGAACAGATAATAAGGCGTACCGTATTCGTAATAAGAAAAATAGACTTTCTGGTGCGGCAGCAGCTTCAGCTCGCGGATCAGGGCTTCTTTTTCCGAAAGCTCAAGTTCAGGCGGGCATTTGGTGACCACCAAAACATCGGCTCGACGGTAAGCGCTGCGCCATTCACGCAGCCGGCCGGAAGGCAGCAAAAAATCCCTGGTAAAAAGGTTGCCGTATTCGGTCAGCAAAATATTCAGTCCCGGTGCCACCGCGCGGTGCTGAAACGCATCGTCCAACAGCACCACCTGGGTGTCAGAGTCTTCCATCAGCAGGCGTGGAATGGCTAAAGCACGGCTTTCTGCAACGCCTACCAAAATATCCGGGAACTTGCGTTTGAACTGAAGCGGCTCGTCGCCCGCCTGTTCGGCGTTCATGTGCGATTCAACCACCATAAATCCTTGGGTCTTACGGCCATAGCCGCGGCTGAGGGTCGCCACGTTGACGTAGTCTTTCAACAATCGGATGATGTATTCGATATGGGGCGTTTTTCCGGCCCCGCCTACCGACAGGTTGCCCACGGAAATTACCGGAATACTAAAGGACACTGACCGAAGCAGGCCAGTGCGGTAGAATAGATTCCGCAAGCTGATTCCCAACCCGTACAGCAGGGAAAAAGGCGATAGCAATATCTTTACCAAAGTAGCATAGACCATAAAAACAAAAGTAGCTGATTTTTCACTAATTTTGCCCTGTTTTAGAGATCCCTCTGCGGGGTCTCTTCGAAGGATAAATATTCACTCAATTAAGCCGACGGCGCCATGAACCGCTACACCATTTACATTTCCCTGTTGCTCCTTGCAATAGTGCAGGCCTGCAACAACACCCCTGCTCCCGAAGAAGACAAACGAACCCCGGAGGAAATCATCCGCTTGTTCCAATCGCATTATGACAAAAACGACTTCGAAGCAGCCAAACAACTGAGCACCCCGAAAGTGCAGGAGTTTTTAAGCATGTTGGCCAAACAGGTCGCTGCCGATCCGATTGATTCCACGCTTTTCAATACAACTTTTATCAACATTAGTTGCGAACAAAAAGTGGATACTGCTTTTTGCAAGTGTTTATTGAAAGACGACTATGAAGACGAATACGAAACCGAGTACAAACTCGTAAAAGTAGGCGGCCGATGGTTAGTGGATGCTTCCGAAGAAGATTTTTCGACGGAAGAAATGGAAATTTTTCTGCCGGAGGACAGCCTTGAGACTGATCTGATGCTGAAGGAAGAAATGGAAAAATAGACACAGAGCATTTCGCATGGTTTTTCGTGCCATAGGCACGCAATGCCGGTAGACACAGAGCATTTCGCATGGTTTTTCGTGCCCTAGCACGCAATGCCGGTAGGCACAGAGCATTTCGCATGGTTTTTCGTGCCATAGGCACGCAATGCCGGTAGACACAGAGCATTTCGCATGGTTTTTCGTGCCCTAGACACGCAATGCCGGTAGACACGCAATGCTGGTGCCAACATGGCATATTTACGGCACGAAAACATACAATTCAATGCTTTTTCCAATATGAATTCAAAAATTGGCCTGTTTTTCGGTTCTTTTAATCCGGTGCATACCGGGCACATGGTCATTGCCAATTTCATGGCCACCCAAACCGACCTGAAAGAAGTGTGGATGATTGTATCGCCGCACAATCCGCTCAAGCCCAAGCAAAGCTTAGCCCGCGACCGCGACCGCCTGCATCTCGTGCGCTTAGCCATTGGCGACAATACGTTGTTGAAGGCTTCCGATATTGAATTCAACCTGCCGCAGCCGTCCTACACGATTGACACCCTCGCCCACCTGCGCGACAAATACCCGGATAAATCCTTCGCGCTCATTATGGGCAGCGATGCGCTGGAAACGCTTCCAAAGTGGAAAAATTACGAACTGATCCTGCGCGATTACGACCTTTATGTCTATCGCCGGCCCTCTTTTGAGGCGGGCGCACTGGAAGATCATCCAAGGGTACATTTTTTTGATGCGCCGTTGATGCAGATTTCCGCCAGTTATATCCGACAATGTATTCAAACCAGTAAATCCGTGCAGTACTTAGTCCCCGACGCTGTCTTTGAATACTTAGGCGCATCTGCCATGTACCGAAAAACATAAGACCTCTCCCCGGTGTAATCCGAAGAGAGGCCCCTTGTTAAAATCAACGTTTTTCAACTGTTGGAGACTGTAATTGTCTCTACCCCCTTTTGCGCATTGTTTTTCTAAACGATTGTGTGAATAACCCTGTTCTTTAACATAGGGATGGCCTTTTTAAAAAATAATCAGGCCGCGTGAAATTATAACCAAATTTCAGGGTTCTGCCGTTTTCTTGTAAAAAGCTACCGTTCCCTGAAAATGATGACACAAAATTAGACGCGTTATGTTGTAAAAAAATACCCTGTTTATGGTATATTTTGATAAAAACGCGTTCATTTTCAGGCAAGCAGCATCAATCTTTGAGTGGAAGCAAATTTCCACCTAACTTTGGAAGGTATAACTACGAACTATGCGCCATTACAACATCATCGCCCTGACCCTGCTTGCAGGCATCGTATTCGGTTTTCCGAAACCGTCTGGTTCATCGGATGACGGCCTGATCGCCTATTATTCATTCAATGAGTGCGACGCCCGCGACGACAGCGGCAATGGATCAGATGGGGTGCTGTTTGGCGGGGTGCAGTGCTGGTGCGGCATTGAAGACGACGGACTTTTGTTTGACGGCGTGAACGACTACCTTGAATTCCAGGGCCCGGTGAACAACTATTTCACCATCACCGATTTCACCATCAGTTTTTATTTTAAACCGGAACAACAGGGCGTTTTCAATCAAAGCATGCTGGGCAAGCGCCAGAAATGCGATGAGTACCAAATGTTCGACCTGATGCTGGACGCAGGTGCCCGGGAAGTAGAGACGAAAGTGCACGAAACACCGGAAAAATTTTTCGGTGGTATCTCGCCTACTTACGAAAGCAACGGCTGGCAGCATTTTGCTTTAGTTCGGGAAGGTTTTCGCGCCACAACGTTCATCAACGGCCAGCCCAAACACGTTGGGTATCGCTGTAGCGGCGTAGACATTGACAATGAAGCCTTGCTGGCTTTTTCCAACAGCCCCTGTCTGCGTTCCGGCAGATCCCAGCGGTTTAAGGGCGTGCTGGATGAACTGCGCATTTACGACCGCGCCCTTACCAACGAAGAAGTAGCTGATCTCTACGCCCGCTATCCCATTGAAAATGCAGCGCAGGATTGCTTTACCGACGCGCCGCAAAAACCCGAAAAGGGATTCCCGCATCCGCAGGAAACCAATTACCTTTGCACTTTGAATTAAAACCATCACCTATGTTTGGAGATATGTTTGGTCAGGTAGAGGAACAGCAAAAGGCCATGCGCCAGCAATTGGCAACCATCATGGTAGAAGCCGAAGCGGGCGACGGCGCTGTAAAGGTCGTTGCGAACGCCAATCGCGAAATTCTCAACATTACTTTTGACAAAACACTGCTCGACTGGAACGACATCGAACAGGTGGAGGATCTCGTCACTGTTGCGGTCAACCGCGTCCTTGAATTAGCCGCGCAAAAAGAAGCAGCAGAAGCCCAAAACCTCCTTAAACACATGCTGCCGCCCGGCTTTGAAGGGATGCTCGGACAGTAAGGGCATACTCAAGGAACGTGCCTTAAAGGATACTATTCCTACCCAAACGGCGTTTAACGTTATGTTTTCTTCCGTCAAAATTTGTCGTGTTATTGATCCAATAATCTTCACAATGAGATATTTAGCGTTCTTTTTTCTTTTAGTTTTTGGACAGGTTGTCACTGCTCAAACCACTGTTGGCTTAGCTGCTTACTATACTTTTGATAACAATACCGGTGATGCTACCGGAAATTCAGCCAATACCGGCACCATCATCGGTGCCCCGAATTATCCCTGCGGCGTGGTGGATGCGTCCCTTCGGCTCGATGGTGCAGACGACCGCGTTGTTTTCCTCGGAAATAGCAATGTGAATAGCGAATTCAACTCAGAAGACATCACCATCAGTTTTTACATGAACCCGATTGGCAATGCCGGCACCCAGCATATCCTGTCCAAACGCAGCGATAATTGCGACGACAATGGTTATTTTTACATCCGGTATGCACCTGTCGGGCGAACCATCAACTGCTATTTTGGTGAAACGGCCATCAAAAATGTGTCGCTTGTACACCAGTTTACCAATACCGCTTGCTGGCAATTGGTGACCGTCGTGCGCGAAGGGCTCCGGATGAAACTATACGTAAATGGCCGCTTCATTCAAAGCCTGACCACCACCAGCCGGATCAATATCCTGAACACGGGGATGCTAACCGTCGGCGGGGGCACTTGCCTGACCGGAAGCGACGTCCCTTATCACGGGCTTATTGACGAATTACGCATTTATAACCGTGCCCTGAAAGATAGCGAGATCCGGGATCTGCACTTTTCCCCGGACATGATCATCAATCGGGATACCACCATTTACCTCGGAAGTTCCATTGATATAGAACTGACCCCCAACTGTGCCACTTCCTATTTGTGGTCGCCTTCGGGCGATGTGGCGGCACCCACATCCGGCGAAACCCGTATTTCCCCTACCACCGCCGGCGAGTTTACTTATTTGCTCCAGATGAACGACAACATTGCCTCCTGTATCGCTACAGATAGCCTGCGCCTGCGGGTTGTGGATCCGAACGAGCTGGACTGCCGAACCGTCTTTTTGCCGAAAGCCTTCACCCCCAATGGCGACAATCTCAATGAAACGTACGGCATCAGCAATCCTTTTGCCATCCAGCAATTGGTTGCTTTTGAAATCTATGACCGCTGGGGCGGCCGGGTTTTTTACACGGAAGACCCATTCCTACAGTGGGATGGCTCGGTTGGCGGACAACCGGTGAATCCCGGCGTTTTTCTTTATCGGGTGCGTTGGTTGTGCAATGACATTGAGCGGTTAGATGCGGGAAGTTTGACGGTTTTGCGGTGAGTTGAAAAAAAAGAACCAGGATCGCATCGGAGAGAAACGATCCTGGCGAAGAAAGCGACTTTAGAATGCAGGAAAGATTAGCATGGTAAATGAAGATGACAGCAAAAAATTTCCATGCCGCAAATATGCTGCAACCATATAAACTAAAAATTAAAACAAGATTAATTACACATTAACCTTCTTCGCCAATTTCGGTATTTTGTTTTTCCGGAAAAGCGGCCCAGGCTAATGTCCCCCAGCCGCAGATAAACAAAAGGCCCCCAATTGGCGTGACCGGCCCGAGCCAGTTTACCGGAAATCCGATCCATTCGCGCAGAGCCAGCGCATAAAGGGAACCAGAAAAGAGAACAATCCCGCCGAGGAATAGCCACCCGCTGATGTTAACCCAACGCTGCGGTAATACATAAGCAACTAAAGCAGTAATAATCAGTGCAAATGCATGGTAAAACTGATAGGTAACGCCCGTACGAAACACCTCTAAGCGTTCAACCACTAAAGTTTCTGCTAACCCATGAGCAGCAAATGCGCCAAGCGCTACTGCCGCCAGCGCGGCAATACAACCGGCAATAAAAAAGAATCTGTTCATGTAGTCGTCATTTTATGGTGTTCCTGTTTTGTTCGTGCTTTACCTTCGCAAATTTATACTACTATCTGAAAACAAAGATCATCAGACGTCATAATGGCGTCACAAATATAAAAAGCTTTGATCCGCAGTCGTCACCTCAGAATCGGAATAACGTTATTGTGCATTGGCTTAATGTTCTACGCCTGGCATTATTTTTTTCGCCTGCCCTTAGTTGGCATCCATCCGATGGAAGCAGTGTCGCCTCCCGTGGCGGCGGTGCTGGCGCTGCCGTCGGATCAGGAGTTGCAAAGTACTGAAAATCCGTTGCTCTCCATCGCTGCCAGTTCAAATACCTGGAAAAAAGAGGTGACGACCGCAATGGACTTCATCCGCAAAGCAGGCTTGAACGACCGCAAACGCCCAACGGTCTGGGTGCTTTTTCAGCAAACGGGTCCGGATGTTTTCATTCCCGGATTCGTTGTTGATACGCGCGGCAAAAGTAACAAGGTTGCTGCTTTATTAAAACAATCCGGTGGCCAATGGAATGAATCCCGTTATCAGGGCGTGCCTATTTACCATATCTCGGCTGACGGAGGCGAGCCCATATCGGTTGCTCAATACCGCAACCTGCTGTTGTTGAGCAGCTTGCCGATCGTGGTAGAATCTGCCATCTCGCAACTCACCCGACCTTCGGGCAATCTTTTCAAAAACGCAGCTTTCCGCCGGCTGGGGCTGCCCCAATTTTCCGGTAAAAGTTTAGGCACGGCGTACATCAATGTATCCAACCTCGGCGACATCGGACATGCATTTTCGGTGCAGGAAGCTTTTTTGCCCCCTGGTGCCACAACCGACTGGCAGTGGATCCGACTGGAAGCGACGCGCAGCGAAACCGGGGCGCGATTGGTGGGAACGATGGCAACTGCATCGGGCAATGCGCTGGCGATTGCGCTGCCGGGGCAATCCAAACAACGCGACAACGGGGACTGGCACGCGCTAGTGCCCGACAACGCAGCCCTCTTGTTTCAAACCCGTCTGTCCAATCCCGGGGCATTTTTTCGGGCGTTCGACTTTCCCGGGAACGATCGTTTCCGGCGGTATCTGCAACCTTGGATCGGCCCGGAAGCCATCTTTGTTACCTTAGAAGCCAGCAGTGCCAACACGCCCCCCGAACAACTTTGGGTGATTCGAAGCAGCAACGAACAAAAAGCCCTGTCGAAATTGAGCGAATGGGCCAACGAAGAGGGGCTCCTCAAAACATACGACTATCAGGCTTTTACGATTGCCCAGTTACTCACGGAATCTTTGCCGGCAGGCTGGAGCAAAACCCGGCGCCTGCGCAATCCCTGTTACGTCACGGTGGGCGATTATGTCGTATTGGCCTCGTCGCCCGCAGCCATGGAACGCTGGATTGACCACTACACGGTGGGCAAAACGCTGGCACAGTCGGCCACTTTTCAGCAGCTTTGGGGCAACAGCAACCGCCCGGCCAATGGTTTTTTTTATGTCAACATGACGGCCCTCGGCCTGAGTTACAGCGCTGACGATGCCTTGTCGAAAGCAAGCCGCCAGATTGGCCTGCTTGGCCTTTCGGTGATGGCGAACGGCAGCACCTTCGACATCAGCGGGTTCAGCCTTCCCGATACAGCGCAGCTTGCAACGGGCGCTTTGGTTTGGAAAACAAAGTTGCCGGATCTTGCCAAAACGGCACCGGCCATCGTCGAAACCGGAGACCCCGACCGCTACGCCATTGCCGTACAGGACGTTCGCAACCAACTCTGCCTGCTGAATCGCAATGGCGACATGCTGTGGAACAGTAAATTGGACGGCTCGGTGCTGGGGCAAATTCAATCGGTGGATTGGTATGGCGACCACCGGCGGCAACTGCTCCTGAATACGCCCAAACGCATTTACCTGATTAATATCGCCGATGGTAAAACGGAAGCCAATTTTCCGCTGACCCTGCAATCACCAGCCATCAACGGCATGCTGGCGGTTGACTTCGAAAAAAATGGCGCCTATTCGGTCTTTGTAGTCTGCGAAAATGGAAATATCTACGGTTTCGACCGGAGCGGCCTGCCTTTGGAGGGCTGGAATCCGTTATCCGGTGCCGGAAAAGTCCGCTTCCCCTTGTCGCATTTTCAACACGATCACAAGGACTTCCTCGTGGCTTTAAATGAAAAAGGTCAATTGCTGGTCTTCAAAAAAGACGGGGCGTTCCGTTTTCCGCCTTTAGAAACCCAGGGGGCGTTTCGTTCGCCGCCCGGCTTCCAAAACACGCCGGCTCAACTGCGCATTGCCGCAACAGACGCAGGCGGAATTTGCCATATTGTCAATTCGGAAGGTGCCAGTTTCCGCCTTCGGTTGCCGGTTGGGCGCAACGAACAGGTTGCTTTCGCTTTTGGCGACATCAGCGGCGACAACCGCTACGATTACGCCGTATCGAGCGATAGTTTGCTTGCCGTTTATGCTTATAAGGATCAGGAGCTTCAATTGGCTTTCAAAGTTCCCCTGACGAATGTGCCCGATTCTCTGTTTATGACCCCCATGCCAGGACTGGAGAAGGCCGCGCTGGGCATGCTCAACCGGAAAAACCGCGAATTGATGCTGCTGTTGCCCGATGGCCGGATGCACCCGGATTTTCCACTTTCCGGCGCTTCCGCTTTTACAGTATGCGACCTTTTCGAAAATCGCCGGCGCATGGTGGTGGTCGCCAATGAAGACTATATTTATGCCTACCGGATCCGCTGACGGCTGCTTCGGCAGGGTCATTCCGACATGAAAAAGCAATCTTTAGAACAGGTTCAAATGATAATAATTTGTTAAAATTTATTGAAAATCAAAAAAGTATAGAAATCGTCTTACCTTTGTCGTGGCAAATTGCCGTATCACCAATTTTTACTTTTTAATGAATACTGGAACCATCAAGTTCTTCAACGAAGCGAAAGGCTTTGGCTTTGTTGTTGACAATTCTTCTAAGGAAGAAATCTTTGTACATGCCTCGGGTTTGATTGATAACGTTCGCGAAGGCGATGTAGTTACGTTCAACACAGAACGCGGCAAAAAAGGAATGAATGCAATTGATGTCAAACTTGCGTAAGCAATTTTGATCTAAAGTTGATAAAATTCTTAACCCCCGGTGGTAATCACCGGGGGTTTTTTTATGCCTGGAATGACCGGGGGACTTGGAAACCACCCGGTCATTTTACTTTTGCAACTCAAAACGTCAATGTAGATCTAATGTTAAATTTCCCTACCTCCTCTTGCCTCGCATCATAAAAATCCCTATACTTGCAAAACGAATCAATACTACCCACGATTCAACATGTCGAACTACCCTTCGGCTGATTTAGATTTAGCATAAAAACATCAATGCCAGACTCATCTGATTCCCACATCAGCATAGTCTATACCAATATTTAAGGTCTAATACCTATTCACTTTATTCTATAACCACTTAAAAGTGAAATCTATGCATCCAAATTTCCATCTGCTCGCGCCCCGCTCGCCAGACTGTGCTTAACCTTTGCGCTTACGCTTTTCAGCCTTGTTAGCGCCATGAGCCAGGCCCAAATCTACTACCTCACCGAATGGTATGCCAGCGACGACCTGCCGGGCAGCGAACCGGAACAGGTGGCCAGCCTAGCTGACGGCAGCGGCAACCTCTACGTGGCGGGCGTGACGCTCAACGCTTATGACAAATACGACCTGCACTTAGCAAAATACGACGACGACGGCGACCTCCTCTGGTCCGAAACCTTCAACCTGACCCATACTACCGCCAATGTGATCGTGGGGCAAATGATCTTGGACAATGCCGGCAATCCAATCATAGCCGGTTCGGTGTACAACGGCTCCACCAACCGCTACGACGCCCTCACCGTCAAATTCAACAGCAGCGGCGTCTACCAGTGGCACAAACTGTACAACGGCAGCGGCAGCCACGACGATGGCGGGTAGGACCTGTATTGCGATAGCGGCAATAATGTCTACATTGCCGGGGGCACAACCGACGATACCGAACTCATGGACTTTTTAGTCCTTGCCTACGAAAGCGACGGCGACCCGCTCTGGAGCCAAACCATTGACGGCTATGGCTATTTCGATGCTGCCGGCCATATCTACCGCCGTTCTTCCACCTTATTGGCCGTGGATGGCGTAGTGCAACAAGACCTGAATACCTGGAAATTGGGCCAGCAATATATTACCTTGAGCACCGGTGTGCTGTCAGGAGGGCTGACAACTGCCGGCAGCGTTGACCTCGATGAAATTCGAGATATTGTCAACGACTCGGATAACAACATTTATGTGACGGGGTATGTGGACAACGGTGCCACCAAGCGCGATATCGTCACCGTGAAGCTCAACGAAGATTTTAGCCTCGCGTGGAGCCGTACCTACAACGGAAGCTCTAACCTCGACGACGAACCGCATGCGCTGATGGTGGACGAAGCCACCGGCAACGTCTATGTGGCCGGATTTACCACTAAAACGGGCGAAGGCAAAAACATTGCCGTCCTCAAATACAATTCCTCCGGCACGCTGCAATGGGGCAACAGCCGCAACGGGCAGGTGGATGTGGACGACGAAGCTTTTGACATAGCCATTGACACCTCCGGCCAAATCATTTTGGGCGGGTACCTGACAGAAGAAGGCAACAAAGATTATTTTGTGGAAATCCTGAACAGCTCAGGCGCCTCGCAGTGGATTGAGCGCTTCAACGGCGTACACAACCTCGACGACCGGGGCAAAAAACTCGTGGTGGAAACCTCGAGCCGCATCAGCCTGACGGGCAAAACCGCGACCCCGGATGGCGATACCTACACCACCGTGCGCTACACGCCCAAGAGTATTTTGATCCCGCCGGATGAGGAAGAAGCTTCCAGCGCACTGTATTTCACCGAAAACCGGGGGCAGTTGTTGGATACGGAGGGAGATGCTGTGCCGGAGATTAAGTTTTACAGCGACCCGCAGTCGCCCGCCCTGTTTTTTCAAGAAGAAGGGTTTAGCTTGGTCACGGCGATCATGGACGGCGACACGGCCACCAACGACACCCTGCACCGGGTAGATGTACGGTTCCGCCAAAGCAAAGGCGCGGAGCGGATTTATGCCCTTGAGCCGCGCACGGATTTTCACAACTACTACCTCGGCCACATCCCCGAAGGCCGCGAAAAAGTAGGCTTGTACGAACGACTCATCCACACCGACGCATTCACGGGCATAGACCTCCAATTACAGCAACAACGCGGGCCGCAAGTACTACTTCGTGGTGTGTTTGGAGGAGATGATTCCGATCGGATTAACGAAATAGTCATCAATAAAAGTACAGGGCATTTTTATCTGACTGGCCGAACACAAAGCGAAGGTTATTCTTCTACTATGCCCAATTGTAGCCCGCCAACAGATGGCGGCTTCCCAAGTTGCATTCCTGAAGGAGGAGGTAGTCATTTTCCCTTTGTAGGGGGCGAAATAAATTCGGATATTTTCATTGCTGAATTCAATCCTGAGAACGAATTGGTTTGGACAACCTTTCTCGGCGGCGAAGCAGAAGATATGATTTCTGATCACACGCAGTCCAGTATCGCCATCAATTATTTACAAAATCCCAATGAAATTGCTATTATTGGCACAACCCACGATTTTCAGAGTGATGAGTTTCCAGAAAATCCTGGAGGAGAATACTTTCAGGGAACAACGGGAGCCAAGCAATTTATTGCCGTCTTCGAATCGCGAGAACTAAGCTGGCTATCCGCTATAGGGTGCATGGAAGGGTCGGGGGTAATTAATGGATATACAGGCGAAGGCGTAGCATATTCTCCTGATGGGGAATTGTTTGCAGTAGGGGGTTTACAGAGTGCGAGCCACAGGACGACAATGATTGGTGTACGGCTCCCGCTGATAACACTTTTCCAATTTGCCCTCCTTCCTCTTCCGCTTTTTTCTTTCAGGATTTTACAATTGGCAACCCCCAACCGGCGAACCATGGACAAGAAGATGCCTATATTTCGGGCTTTTCAACGGAGAGGGCACTTTTCTATTCTACTTTTTTAGGTGGCGATCAATTTGAGTATCCGGTAGCGACAGCTTTCGGGAATACCGCCCGAACTTTGTATATTGTAGGCAATACAGGGAGTAATAGCACATCTATGCAGTTAGGCAGTGTAGGTGAGTATCTTCAAACTCAGGGGGGCAGAAATGGATTCATTGCAAGGTTAGATATGCCACTTTCAGTCAATGCCGAAGAGGTGATTTCAAAGCAGGAGGAGCATTTCAAATTATTTCCTAACCCATCTACTGACCAGTTAAAGATTGAGTTGCCTCGTCCGGCGTTGCCGGGAATGCGTATCCTGTTCTACGATGTTCTTGGACAATTGATCGGTTCCCGGGCTTTCCCGCCGTATAGCTTGACAACGGAAATGGATGTCTCCCACCTGCCTGCCGGAGTTTATACGATAGTGGTGGGTAATAGGGCTCAATTGTTCATAAAACAATAAATCTGCCTGCCATGAATATAAAAACGATGTCTTATACGACTGGATTGGCGCTGTTTTTCCATTGCAGTTCATTATCCGGGCAGTCGCCCGTAGTGGTTGGCGCAGAAATAGATAAAATGGAAATAACCCCGGGGGACGTGCTGACATCAATATAAAACTTTTTACCCGATATGCGCCCAAGGACAGTGTTTTCATTGACTGGGGCGATGGCACGATCAATTTGCGTTATAATTTTTCTCCATTTTACTGGCCTGAAATGGACATATATGCGATTGTGATTTATGCCTATCACTACTACGATGCTCCGGGCTATTACACCCTCGAATTGATAGAGCGCAACATCGCCGATAGCGTTCTAAATATAGAAAATTCGGGAGAAAAAGCCATGATTCTCCGAGACACCATCCTCATTCCTTCCCTTGATCAGCCATTTATTTATTTAAATGCGTATTCGATGATGCCAGTAGTCAATACTTTTTCAGAGCTTTTTTGGGAGCAGGAAGAGTGGGAAGAAAATAACGGAACCCAGATATTTAAACAGCAATGCCACTGCGTCCACCCCCAGTTTGGGTATTTGGAATATTCATTAGAACCCTTTCCTGCCGAAGGAGCTGAACCTTTACCAGCGACCAGCAGTGTTCACATCGAACCCATTTCATTTAATGAATGCCTGTTAGTCTGGGATAAACCCATAGCGCCCGGGCGCTATGGGTTCGGACTGAAAACCCGGCAGTTCATGCGGGATTTGCAAAATCCTACGGATACGACACTCTTGGCCACAACGCTTCGTGCCGTGATCATAGACCTTGATTCTACCATGACATTGACGTTAGCAAGCATGCCGGGGGTTGACGGCCTCTTCAGCCTCTACCCCAACCCAGCCTCCGACCTCCTCCACCTTCAACTCGGCGGCTTCCACTCCTCCGTTCAAGTTCGCATTTTTAATGCCCTGGGGGCAGGAAATGTACGAAATGCAGGTAGATGCAACCCTACAAGTCGAAACCCTGCGTATCCCGGTAGCGGCCTGGCCGACAGGGGTGTATAGTGTGCAAATACAATCGGGCGGGAGGGTGCTGACGCGGCAGGTGGCGGTGCAGCGGAGGTGATAAGTAGTGACCGGGTCACTCCGAAGTCACCCGGGCACGCTACCCACCCGGCACCCGGTTCTTCCGCAGCAAAATGCGCTCATACAGCGTCGGAAACAGCCGCGCCACCGCATCCATCAGGCGCGCATCGTTGCCGATAAGTACCCGATTTTTTTTGTTTTGAATGCCTCGGATGATGGTTTTTGCGGCATCCGCAGCAGTAGTCCCGGCGATTCTTTCAAAATTGGAAGCAAACTTATCTTTTGCAGGACTGGCCTCGCCAGGGATATTCCTGATAATCCCGGTCTTCACGCCGCCCGGATGCACACAGATGACCGTGACCGGCGAGCCGTGCAATTCCTGCCGCAGGGTTTCGGTGAAGCCCCGCACCCCGAATTTGGTGGTGGAATAGGCCCCTTGTCCGCCGTAGCCGATGATGCCGAAAATGCTGGAAATGTTGACCACAGCAGCTTCCGGCCTCGCCTTCAGGTGGGGCAAAAAAGCCAGGGTGCCGTAGATGACGCCCCAAAGGTTGACGCGAATGACCCGCTCGAATTCCTCCATCGGCGTGTTGACTATGCTGCGGCGCTCCATCGCGATGCCCGCATTGTTGATGACCACGTCCACTTGCCCGTACTGCGCTACGACGGCCTCCGCGAAACCGAACACCGCCGCCCGGTCGCCCACATCAAACGTGGCGGCCATGCCTTTTCCCCCTGCCGCTTCCACGGCCTGAAGGGTTTGCGCCAGCATTTCTCCGTTCCAGTCGTTGAGCGCAACCTTAGCGCCCAACGCCGACAATTGCAGCGCTAATTCGCGCCCCATGCCCGACCCTGCGCCGGTGATGACCACCACTTTGTCCTGAAAAGATTCCATTTCCGTTGTGTTTTATGTATACCGGCATCAGATCCCTAAAAGACCTGCCTGACACTTATTGGCTAATACGTTGATGCTGCAAGATAATTCAATCGCGGACATTGAACAGAGGTTTCAAAAATAAGTGCGCCTATTTTGCAGCAAAATCTGCCCACATTTTTTTTTCAAGCAAACATTTTTTAACCAAAAACGTTATCTTTGTGACACATTAACAAGCTTTAGATTAAATCTAAATAAACAATACCGAACCAGCGATGGAAAAACGATTGATCTACTTAGACAATAACGCAACGACCCCAACCGACCCCCGTGTGGTGGATACGATGCTGCCTTATTTTTTTCAGCATCATGGCAATGCCGCCAGCCGCAGCCACCCTTTTGGCTGGGTAGCGGAAGAAGCTGTGGATTATGCCCGCGAACAGGTTGCTGCACTGCTCGACGTAGATTCGAAGGAAATCATCTTTACTTCCGGCGCAACGGAATCGGATAACTTGGCGCTTAAAGGCGTTTTTGAGATGTATGGCCGCAAAGGCAACCACATCATCACGACGAAAACGGAACACAAAGCGGTGCTGGATTCCTGCACCCGCATTGAAAAAATGGGCGGCGAAGTCACTTATATCAATGTAAAGGAAGATGGCCTCGTTGACCTCGCGGAGCTGGAAGCCGCCATCAAACCAACGACCATTTTAGTGTCAATCATGTGGGCCAACAACGAAACCGGCGTCATCCAGGATATGAAAGCCATCGGCCAGATTTGTGAAAAACACGGGGTGCTGCTGATGAGCGACGCGACTCAGGCCGTTGGAAAAATTCCGGTACACCCGAAAGAAGTGGGCGTACACCTGTTGGCTTTTACTGCGCACAAAATGTACGGCCCTAAAGGCATTGGCGCATTGTACGTTTGCCGCAAAAACCCGCGCGTAAAAGTAACCGCTCAGATGGACGGTGGCGGACACGAACGCGGCATGCGCTCGGGCACGCTGAATGTTCCCGGCATCGTGGGCTTGGGAAAAGCTGCTGAAATTGCGAAAAATGAAATGGCTCAGGATGCGGAACGACTCAGCCGCCTGCGCGATAAATTAGAAATAGCCCTACGGGGCAACTTAGAGGAAGTCTACATCAACGGCAACACGGAACACCGCATGCCGCACGTCACCAATCTCTCTTTCAAACACGTGGAAGGCGAAGGGCTGATGATGACTTTTAACCAGAACATTGCCGTTTCTTCGGGTTCGGCCTGTACTTCAGCTTCTTTAGAGCCTTCTTACGTACTGGTAGCGCTCGGTTTGGGCGATGACCTGGCGCATTCTTCTATTCGTTTCAGCCTTGGCCGCTTCACGACGGAAGAAGAGGTGGATTTTGCCGTTCAGGCGATTACTGCCGGAGTGAACCACATGCGCGACCTAAGCCCGATTTGGGAAATGTACAAAGAAGGCATTGATGTGAACTCCATTGTTTGGGAATCGCATTAAGGTTTAATTTTTGAACAATACTCTTTTGCTCATTTTTGAAAAACAATAGCGTCATGGCTTATTCAGATAAAGTACTCGAACACTTCAAGCACCCGCGCAATGTGGGTACGTTGGACAAAAACAACAAAAACGTAGGTACAGGCCTCGTTGGCGCGCCTGAATGCGGCGACGTCATGCGCCTCCAGATCGAAGTGGATCCGGCTACGCAAACCATTGTGGATGCCAAGTTCAAAACGTTTGGCTGCGGTTCGGCCATCGCGTCTTCGTCTTTGGCAACAGAATGGCTCAAAGGCAAAACCATTGGCGAAGCGATCCAGATCAGCAACATGGACATCGTGGAAGAATTGGCCCTTCCGCCTGTAAAAATCCACTGCTCGGTGTTGGCAGAAGATGCCATTAAAGGTGCCATCAAAGACTATCGTGAAAAGAACGGTTTGACGGTTAGCGCAGATCAGGCAGCGGTTACAGTGTAATAAGAGGCAAAAGGCAAGTTGGCAAAAGGCAATGACATCGTAGTCATTGAGTTTGCATTTTGCCAACTTGCGAGTTTGCCAACTTGTCCCTTGACATCATCTAATCTCTAACATCTCATATCTTCAACGTCATGTTATTCGTAGCAGACAGCGCCAAAGAAAAAATCCTGGACATCAAAAAGAGCGGCTCCCTCAGCGAAGATTACTTCGTGCGGGTTTCGGTCACCAGTGGTGGGTGTTCAGGTCTTTCCTACAAAATGGATTTTGACAACGAGTCGAAACCCAACGACCAGGTGTTTGAAGACAACGGAACCAAAGTGGTCACCGACCTGAAAAGTTTCCTGTATCTTTTCAATTCCACGCTTGAATTTTCCGGCGGCCTCAACGGGAAAGGGTTCGTTTTCAACAACCCCAATGCAGCGCGGACTTGTGGTTGCGGGGAAAGTTTCGCCGTATAACTAATATTTCACGCCGGAAATAATAAGTTCCAACTGCTGCATATAATTGCGCTTGTCTTTTCCGGGCGCGTGCAGGAAAGCGTCAATAAACAATAAATCTTTCTTGTCGGGATTGTAAATCAGGTAGCTGATGAACGAGCCCCCCATGTAGTCGTTGACGATCTCCCAGATGCCCCGCGCTTCCAGCACATAATTATTATTTATGGTTCTGGCCGAAACATACATCGGCAGGTCAATATCGTTGATGCGCATGTAGGTATTGGCTTCAGACGTTGAAACGTACTTCCTGCCGATGCTGTCGCGAATGGCTTTGATGCCCGCTTTGCTAAGTTGCTGTTTATCGGTGTAAGGCACCCGGCGCAGGATCAGGTTGCTGCTGACCGCATCCGTTTCCATCCGCATCCAGATCACTTCACCGTCGCTCACCGCCTGAAAATATTTTCGGGGGATGCGCAGTTCGGCATCCATTTTATTTTTCACTTCGCCCATCAACGCCCGGTTCACTTCGTCGCCAAAAAATGCAGTGGCTTCGATCCGCTCACGGTTGTCTTTGTCCAAGCGTTTGGCGGCAGCCGGGAAATTATTTTTGATGGCTTCGATCAGTTCGTCATCGGAATGCGCGTATTGGTAAATCAACACCTGGTTTTTGGCCCATTTGTTGCGACCGACCAAAGAGCTCATTTTTTTGTCTGTTTTGGCCAACTGCACTTTTTCTTCCCCAATATCGCTCCGGATGAGTTGGCTCACCGGCGAATCTGCTTCATTCAGGTTGCCGACGATGAGGTAATGCTTCAATTGTTTTCGGAGGGGTTCGCTATTCAGGTCTTCTACCGAAAAAAATCTAAGGTCATAGATCGGTTCCGGTGTGGGCAGGATCGGATAAGCCGCCGAATAATAATAACGGATGGTGTCTCCAACCGGTCCATCCCAGATGCGCTTGTCGGTAACCACCACTACTTCATTGATTTTGCCGTACGCAGTGGGAACGATCCCAATACTTCTTTTAGCATCATCCGAGCAGGCGGATGCTAAAAACAGGAGAAAAAAAATCAGGGCTGACGCCGGTGAAAAACGAGTTTTACGATTCATTGACGCATATCTTTTTAAGACTTGAAGGTAGTGCATTTGTATCAAAACAGATGCGTTTTGCAGGGGTTTTGGCGCATGGGAATGGAAGAGGGTGTCCTCATAAGAGGCAAAAAGCAAAGGACAAAAGGCAAATAGTTGGAGAATCCTTCAAATTGATCGTCAAATCACAAAAAAACTGATCAATTTGAAAGATAATCGAAACTAAATTGCCCTTTGTCCTTTGTCCCTTGCCTTTTGAGACACCCTCTAATGGATAGAAATTGCTTCTTAACCGTTTTCTGTCCGGTATCTAAAACAAGCCCCTGATAATGGCTTCTTCGGTTATGCCTTCTGCCTCAGCTTTATAGTTGCGCACGATGCGGTGGCGCAGCACGTAATTGGCAATTTCCTGCACGTCTTCGATGTCCGGAGAATATTTTCCGCGAATGGCGGCATGGCATTTTGCGCCAAGCACCAAATACTGCGACGCGCGCGGGCCTGCACCCCAGGTTATGTATTCGTTTACTTTTGCGGTTGCTCTGGCTGTACCCGGACGCGTTTTGCTCGTCAGGTTAACGGCGTATTCCAGTACGTTGTCGGACACCGGAATTTTGCGTACTAACTGTTGAAAGTGAAGGATTTCCAGCGAAGTAACCACGTGGCGCAGTTGGTAATCCTGGATGCCCGTTGTTCCTTTCACAATCCGGATTTCTTCTTCGTAAGAAGGATAATCCAAAGGGATATTGAACATAAAACGGTCGAGTTGCGCCTCCGGAAGGGGATACGTACCTTCCTGTTCGATCGGGTTTTGCGTAGCGAGTACAAAAAACGGTGCCGGCAACTGGTGGCGCTCGCCGCTCACGGTCACCGAGCGTTCCTGCATCGCTTCCAGCAGTGCAGCCTGGGTTTTGGGGGGCGTCCGGTTGATCTCATCCGCCAATACGATATTGGCAAAAATTGGCCCCCGGTTGAACCGGAAATGGCGATCTTCGCCCAAAATTTCCGAACCCGTAATGTCTGTCGGCATCAGGTCGGGCGTAAACTGGATGCGTTTAAAATCAAGCTCCAATACATCTGAAATGGTGCTGACCAAAAGTGTTTTTGCCAATCCGGGTACGCCAACCAACAGGCTATGTCCGTTGCTGAACAAGGAAATAATGACCGCTTTGACGACTTCGTCCTGTCCGACAATGACTTTTCCGATTTCTTTTCGCAGGTCTTTGAAAGAAGCCGCCATGGCGTCTACCGCTTCCACATCTGATTTGTAACTGATCTGGGACATGTCCTTTTTTGTTTTATTCAGCGTTTCGACAGGAGAGCCTTGCCGACAGCCAGGTTGATGATGATTTGTTTTTATAAATAGTTGATCCTGTTTGAATCCTGAGCGTGCTCGCAAGGGCGGGCATCAATCGGGCGGCTAAATTCTGAAAAATTCAGCAATCGCAAAGGAATAAACGCGACAAATAGACACAAGGTTATAAAAGACAGCAAGTTTTATGCGGGAAACGCCAAACAGGTGTAAATTCTGTACTTGTCACGGGCTTTGCGAAGCGGGTTTAAGGAACGTGGTGTAAATAAGTTGCCTGAATTCGGCGAGGCTATTTTTTTATCAGGCGAGGCGCGAGAAGGGAGCTTAGCCTAAGCTAAGTGACTTTCGATGCAACGAAGCATGATAAAAAAAGATCCCGCCCAAGCTGGGAAGTTATTTACGACACGTTCCTAAAGTTATCAGGGAAACAATATTTTCAAAGGAGACAGGTTTTAAGTAGTGAAACTTACTATCGGTATGCAAAAAATCTTACTCCTGACCCTGATGACGGCGATTTCAGGAGTCGTCGTTTCTGCTCAGAATGTTTTACCCATCGGCCAGTGGCGGTCACACCTGCCTTACCGCATCGGACAATTCGTCACACAGAGCGCCGACAAAATATATTACGCGACCGAGTTGTCTGTCGTCTCCTTGGACAAAGATGACCAGGCTGCGAATTTTCTGGCTAAAGTCAACGGCTTAAGTAATACCGACATCAACATGATCCGCTACAACCGCTTCGGCGATGTGCTGATCGTTGTATACAAAGACGCCATTATTGATTTGGTGAAGCCGGAAGGCACGTCGGTGATGCGACAAATCCGCAACTTTACCAATTTCATTGGCGAAAAACGGATCAATGACATTTTCATTGAAAACGATTCGATCATCTACCTTGCTGCAACTTACGGGGTCTCAAAAATCAATATCCGGGCAGAAGAGTTTTCCTTCACGACGTTCACCGACGTGGAAGTCCGCAATGTACAGGTTCACAACGGGGAATTGTATGCCGCAACAGAAGATGGCATTTACCGGGTATCCCCTGCAAACGGGAATATTGAAGATTTCAGCAACTGGACCTTGCTCGGCCCGGCACACGGGTTTCCTGCCGACTACTCCTCTAAAGCGATGGTGCGTTTTGACGGGCGTCTGATCGTTGATGTGAACGATACTTTGTTTGTGGTACAAAACGGCGCACTCGACTACTGGCATACCGAGCCGGCTGCAACCCACACGATTTATTTTTTAACTTCGGAAGGCACACACCTGCTGGCCGGGTACCGCTGTCCGCAATACGGATGCGGTTCGGGGAAAGTTTTGATTTTTAATCCGGACGGTACTTTCCAGCCCGCCGCGAACGGTTGTGTCAATATTCCCAATTATGCGGTAGAAGACGAGCAGGGCCGGATCTGGTTTGGCGAAGAATACCGCGACTTTCGGGTTTCCTACAATCCTTCGGACGATATAAACTGCGCCCGTTTCTCTTTTGAATCCCCCTATTCGGAAAATGCCTGGGCCATGACGGTCGAAAACAACCAGTTTTGGCTGGCTTCGGGGGCGCTGAACCAGCAGTTGGGGTACCGGTTCTTAGACGACGGGTTTTCCTCTTTCATTGACAACCGCTGGACGATTTACAACCGCTGGTCGAGGCAGGAAATGCGCGGCATGGACGGCAGCAGCGATCCTGGTTTCACCTCCGACGACCTGCGCGACATCCTCTCCGTAGCGGTCAGTCCGGTTTCCGGAAAGGTTTACGCTGGCTCTTATCTGGAAGGTTTGATCGAATTCGAACCGGAGCTGGATAAAATGACGGTATACAACCAAAACAACTCCATCCTTCAACCTGCGCTTCAAGACGAATCCCGGACGCGCATCGGCGGCCTGGCATTTGACGAAGAAGGCGACCTTTGGATCAGCAACCACCGAGCCATCAACGACAAACCTATTGTTGTGCTCCGCAAAGACGGAACCTGGCAAAGTTTTGGTGCCAATTGCGACCAGATCGAATTGTTTCAGTTGGATGTAGATCAGAGTGGTTACAAATGGATTGTCACCGGTGCCAGTTCGGGGATGATGGTTTTTGACGAAGGAGACGCCGCGCTTGATACCGACGACCGCTGCCGGAGCTTCACTACGTCCAACAGCAGCTTGCCCACCAATTCGATCAATTGCCTCGTCGCTGATCTGGATGGCGATGTATGGGTCGGCACTTCCGAAGGAGTTGTGATTTTTGAATGCGGTTCCAATGCGTTTGACACCAGTTGCCGAGGCACCCGCCCGATCGTGGAGGTTGACGGATTTGGCGCTTACCTGCTCGAAACTGAAAACGTCAAAACCATTGCCGTAGATGGCGCCAACCGCAAATGGATCGGTACGGAAAACGGCATTTTCCTGATTTCAGCAGACGGGTTCGAGCAGATTGCCCGTTTTACCGTTGACAATTCTCCCTTGTTTGACAATACGATTCAGAGCATTGCCGTGAATCAAAAAACAGGGGAGGTCTTCATTTCTACCCTGAAAGGCGTACTTTCTTTTCAAAGCGACGCCATCGAAGGCAACCGGGTTCACAGCGCCAACATCGAAGTTTACCCAAATCCGGTGTATTCCGATTACGATGGCCCCATTGCCATTCGGGGTCTTGCCCGCGATGCCGCTGTAAAAATCACGGACATTCACGGTCGGTTGGTCTATGAAACGAAAGCCTTGGGCGGGCAGGCCGTTTGGGATGGCCGCAATTACAACGGACAACGTGCAGCCACGGGAGTTTACCTTGTTTTCAGTTCCAGCAGTCCGCGGTTTTCCGGCTTTGGTGACCCCGATTCTGCGGTGGCGAAAATTGTGCTGGTACACTGATTTTAAACTTGTGTAATGGTTAATCCCCTTATCAGCATCCTTATGCCGGTTCGGAACGCCGGCTCTTATTTAGAAGCCTGCATAGCGTCAATCCTCGGGCAAACCTATCCTCATTGGGAGTTGCTGCCGGTAGACGATGGCTCGGAAGACGACAGTTTAGCCCTGCTGGAGCACTTTGCGCAACGCGACCCCCGGATTCGCGTCAATCGGAACGGGCAAAACCGTGGTATTCCTTCGGCGCTGCGCCTGGCTTTTTCGCAAAGCCGGGGTGCGCTCCTCACGCGCATGGATGCAGACGACCGAATGGCACCTCAAAAATTAGAACGCCTCAGCGCCCTGTTGCAAAACGCCGGCCCCGGCCACATCGCAACTGCCCGGGTGGCTTATTTTTCTGACACCGTTCTGGGCGACGGTTACCTGCGCTATCAGGATTGGCTGAACGATTTGATGCGCACGGGGCACCCCTATGAAGCGATTTACAAGGAATGTGTGCTTCCATCTCCCTGCTGGATGGCGTTTCGGGAAAACCTGCTGCAATGCGGCGCTTTTGAGGCGGAAACCTATCCTGAAGATTACGACCTGTGTTTTCGCTTTTACAAGGCTGGCTTCCGGATCGTAGCGGCGCAGGAAACGCTGCACTTTTGGCGGGATCACAGCAGCAGGGCGTCGCGAAATGAACCACAGTATGCCAACCAAAGTTATTTCGACCTGAAATTGCCCTATTTTCTGGAACTTGACTACAACCCCGCCCGCCCGCTGGTGCTATGGGGCGCCGGAAAAAAAGGAAAACAAATTGCAAACCGGCTCTCTGAAAACCGCATTCCGTTCCACTGGGTGTGCAACAACCCCGCCAAATGGGGCGTCCGGCTATATGAAACTGAATTGAAAGACTTCCGGAGCATTTCGGAACTGACGCACCCGCAGTGGCTGATCGCAGTGGCCGCGCCGGACGGACAGGCCGAAATTTTGCAATTCCTGGAACATCGGGTCTTCAAGCCCGGTGTGGATTATTTCTTTTTCTGTTGACTCGTTTCCCATTTAGGAGCGTGTCGCGACTGTAAAGTTCGAGCGCAAGGCATGCGAAGACCCAAAAACGGGAGCCTACTCTCAAAGTAACCGTTTTGGGGGGTCAAGCCTAAGGTAGCTATCGGATTTTACAGGCAGCCATTAATTTTTACGTTTGCGTTTGCCATAATCAGGGCAGCGCAAGTCCCCAAAATAGTACACCAGCGCAATATTGGCAATGACATAGGCGTCTTTATTGGTGCTGTTGCCCCGCTGGCGGCCTTCTTCTCCGATGGGGCCGTCGTTGGCGCCGGGGATCGCAATGGAACGGTCGGAAAGTGCCACGGCAATTTCACCGCGTGCTTTCAGCAGGTCGCTTCTATCGGGGTAGACGGTGCTCACATCGTCTAAATAGTCGGTAAACAATTGCCGTACGCCCAGCTCAACGTTAAGGCTCCATTCGTAGCTCAGGTCGAGCTTCATGCCCATTCCGAAAGCTAACCCTCCATGAACGCTGTAATATTCTTCGCCTTTGAACTGGCCTTCGGTGCCCAGTGCGCGCAGTTCATAGAGCTCGTCGCCGAGCCGCGCCTTAGGATTGAAGTGAAACCCGGTGAGTCCAAGAAAAATATAGGGAGAAAAGTAATTTTTCTTGCTACCGTGGATGTAGGGCAAAAAACTAAACTCGAATTGTGCCGTAACGTCCACAAGGGAAGACTCAAAACTCAGGTTTCTGGCACGTTCGAAAATGTTTCCGGAACGAGCGTCGTCGGCTTCGACTTTACCGACGCCCGCTGAAAATTTGAGGGCAAGGCGCTCGTTGAAATTATAACGCGCCAGGATACCCGCTGCAAGGCCGGGCGTACCTAAATTATAGCTGGTGTTCAGGTCGCCAAAATACCAGGAAGCACCGACCCAGGGGCCTGCTTCCCAGCCTTTCTGTGCCAGAATATGAAATGAAATCAATGTCGCAAGGAAAACTAAACCTATCTTTTTCACTGTTAAAGTTTGTGTGATGGATGTGCCCGCACGCTCGGTTCGGGCGCACAAAGTTACTAATTAACGGCAAAATGGAAACGTGTGGTATGGCGTTAAACCAAAGGAGATGCGGATAAATGCAATTCTACCGGAAGGCTTTAGCTCCCAACCAGTTATCGGATTCCAATAAGAGCCATCATGCGCCCGGTAATTCCGTGCTCCCGACGGTGCGAAAAATAGTCTTCCGGATCCAGCACCGTAGAATAAGGTGATACTTCGATTTGCGCGTCGGGAATGCCCCATCCGAGCAGCAAGGCTTTATTGGCCGATTTCAGGTCAACCGTAAACTTCCGGCAGGTTTCATCCCAGGTTTTAAAGGCCGGATCGAAATGTTGCGCAACCTCCTCCCCCACTTCATAGGAACATTCGTCAATGCAGGTTCCAATCCAGGCATAACAATCGGCAGCCCGGGTTCCGAATGCGGCCTGCATGGCGTCTAAGGTTTTGTGCACAATCGCAAGCGCCGTGCCTTTCCAGCCGGCGTGAACCGCGGCCACCGCTTGTTGCCCGGCGTCATAGATCAGAATTGGCGTACAATCGGCGATGCCGACCGTTACAAACAAGCCCCTTTTTTGTGTGATCAAAGCATCGTAGCCCTCGTGCAGTCCCGGTGCTTCCACCTTTAAAATACGGTCTCCGTGAATCTGATGGGCGCCACTTATCGTATCTGTAGGTATGCCTAAAGCCGTAAAAAACCGGCGGCGGTTTTCGAGCACGTTTCGGGGGTCGTCTGCGGTGTGAAGCCCAAGGTTAAGCGAGTTGTACGGGGCGGGGCTGACGCCGCCGTGCCGCGTACTCTCTGCGGCAAGAACATCCGGGAAGGCGCTGAGCAGTTTGGATCTGCGATAAATCATGTGTTTTTGGAGAGCAAGTTACGGCACCAAAGGAGCCACGTTGCCATTTTTTTCCAAAAAAGATTTGGTGTCGCGACTTACATCTTCCCACATACTTGTTTGTTAATCCTAAAATTCGTAATATCGTGACGCCAATTTGTGTGGACGTGTGAACAATTCTTCTGTATTGACTGTACTCATTCTTAGAATTCAGAGGATATGAAATTTCAAATCAATATTGCATTGCTGTTTTTGTTGTTTGCACTGCCGGTTTTGGCGCAGCAACAACTGCCTTCCGGAAAGAATTATTACGATGAAGGATCGGCCGGGATTGTCTATCAAAAAGAAACCACTTTCGACATCAAGCTGCATACCAATGGTTTGATTGCACTGGGATTTAATTCCGGCAAGCTGAAAAATTATTATCAGACCCGCTTTTGGAATGTCGAACTCGGGGAGTTGAAGCACCATAAAGAATACCGCCAAAGCTTCGATTTCCGGGCACCGGCGGCCAATAGCATTGCGCGTTCTTTTATTTTCGGAAAACAGAACAACTTCTATGTGCTGCGCGGCGGCTTTGGCGAAAAACGCTACCTTTCCGATAAAGCCAAACGCAAAGGCGTGGCGCTGGGCGTGGTTTATTCTGGTGGCCCCTCCTTAGGCATCCTCAAGCCTTACTTTCTGGAGTTGATCCGGACCGATCCGGACGGCGGGAACAACTTTTATATCCGCAGCGAAAAATATAGTCCCGACAACGAAGACTTATTTTTGGACATCAGCCGGATTTACGGCTCTTCGGGCTTCACCAGGGGCTTGGGACAATTGTCGGTGGTGCCGGGTCTCAACTTCAGAGCGGCTCTGCATTTCGACTGGGGTGCTTACGACGAGTTTGTCAAAGCGCTGGAAGCTGGTATCATGGTCGATTTCTACTTCAAAAAAATTCCCATCATGGTGGAATCTCCTTTGGTTCCCAATGCAGAAAACCGGGCATTTTTCATCAACCTTTACCTAACTTTGCAGCTCGGCAAACGCATCTGATGCGTTGACGATTTTGATTGCTGCGGGCAACCCATTGACTTCGTCACACGTTGTTGTTAAGGAAAAAGAGCCATTATTATGCTTGACTTACCCATCGTTGAAAAAGAATCCTCTTCGCGCCGGCCCAACTGGTTGCGCGTAAAACTCCCCATTGGCGAAAGCTATAAAAAAGTACGCAACCTCGTTGATGAATACAAGTTGCACACCATTTGCCAAAGCGGCAATTGCCCGAACATGGGCGAATGCTGGGGCGCAGGCACGGCAACTTTTATGATTCTGGGCAATACCTGTACCCGCTCCTGTTCGTTTTGCGCCGTGAAAACCGGTCGGCCAACGGAATATGATACCGACGAACCGCGCCGGGTGGCGGAAGCTATTTTTCTGATGGGCGTCAAACACGCGGTCATCACCTCCGTCAACCGCGATGAACTGAAAGACCGCGGCGCAGAAATCTGGTACCAGACGGTGCATGCCGTAAAAACGGTTTCACCGGAAACGACCATTGAAACGCTCATTCCAGACGTGAAAGCCAACTGGGAAGCGCTCGAACGCATGATCAGCGGCGGCCAGGAAGTGGTTTCACACAATATGGAAACCGTGGAGCGCCTGTATCGCAAAGTGCGCCCGCAGGCAAAATACGAGCGCAGTTTAGAACAAATTCAGCGCACCAAGGCCTACGGACAGCGCACCAAATCGGGCATCATGGTTGGTCTGGGCGAAACGGAAGACGAAGTCCTGCGCGTCATGGACGACCTGGTGGCCCACGGCTGCGACGTGCTCACCATCGGACAATATCTTCAGCCAACCAAAATGCACTTAGAGATTGCGGAGTACGTACACCCCGATACGTTTGCGTTTTATAAAGAAGCGGGGATGGCAAAAGGCTTTGATTATGTGGAAAGCGGACCTTTGGTGCGGTCTTCTTACCATGCGGAGCGGCATGTGTTTGCGTCGAATAACGGTTTATCTTTGTAAAAACATTCAGCTATGACTACGCAACAAATTCGTCATTCTATCCACGAGATCATAGGACGATACTGAAGACCAGGCTGTATTGGAGGCATATTTTTCCATTTTGAATAAGATTCTGAAAATGCAGGAGTCTAAGATCGTGGCTTGTTCTATCGAAGGAACTCCCTTAACAGAAAAATCGTACATTGAAGAGGTTGTAGCTGCCAGTCAACGAGTTAAGGCCGGAAAATTTATCCGACACGAAGAATTTGAAGAACAAGTTAGAAATGGAGTGTGAGCGATGAACCTACGATGTTTGCTGGGATTTTAAAGCAGGAGAAGACCTTGAACAGATTTATAAATATCTGCTTGAAAATGCTTCAGAAAACGTAGCGAAAAAAGTCAAAAAAGAAATAGTTTCTGTAATTACCCGTTTGCATAAGTATCCTGAAAGTGACCCGCCTGATCCTCTATTATACGCTTGACCTGAGAAATTTCATTACATCCGGATTTGGAAATATAAAATTGTCTATGAATTCACCGGGAAAGCGTGCATTATTAACCGGATTTTTCATTTTAGTCAGGATTTGAATAAAGGTTATGAAGACTTTGATAAATAATTCATATTGAGTCCACTGTGAGTAAACCTCCTTCGCTGTAACAACAATTTGCTTATGCAAAAAACGCTCGAATTACAATACGATCTGATCAAAAGCGCCAGAAGCGTTCTGCTTGACTATTGCGAAACGATGAGCCGGGAAGATTTTTTAACCGAAAATTCCGCTTTTGGCCGGGGAAGTGTCCGAAACTTGCTAGTACACAATGCCAATACCTACATTGGCTGGCTGGGTATCCGGGCTTTGAAGCGTGACCGACCGTTTATGGCTTATGAATCTGTTTCAAATGTACCGGAAATAAGGCGGCTTTTTAAAGATATTGATACGCTGGCAGCCGACTTCATCGCAGGGTTTTCAGGAGATTATCTAACCCCGATAGAACTTGACCTCGGCGACGAAATTATTGCAGCCAGCCCATTCATGTTGTTTACCCACGTCATTACGCACGAGTTTCACCACAAAGGGCAGATTCTTTCGCTGAGCCGGCATTTGGGGTATACGCCTGTGGATACGGACGTTATGCGATAGCGGAGACATTCAATCCGATTCATTTTACCAAGGCCATCATTTGATTCCCAATCAAATAAACAGCATAAAGAATCCATTTCAACTGCTTCTTTTATATCCTGGATTTTTTGCTCCAGCTTGTTTGTGGCAGTTGAGTCATTTCGGGAGATTGCATCCAGAAATTATTCTATAAAATCTTGATCCTGATAATATTCAGGTTGGCTGAGGTATTCGCGTAGGAATTGTCGGGTTTCTTCGTCCCAAATCCCTACTGTTGGCTGCTCCTGAGTCGTCTGATGCTGGCATCCCAAAAAAGAAGATACGACCATCACGATAATAGAGAGCCTGAACGGGTTCATACAGTTAAACTTTGCAGTTTTACGTGAATTCGGCCATTAAGTAACTAAAAAAGAATGCTTTTAAACCCACGAGCAACCTTTTTACGCCCTTCCGTTGTGAAATTGAAAGTTTACGATACAAACGTTTGCGTCTAAAATGTCCCGCAAAGAGCGCTAAGGTCTCGAAAAGGACGCTAAGGGTGGCGTCCAGCTTTGCGCACCTTAGCGTACTTTGCGGGAAACAATCTCTCCTAAAAGATTCAAAGGAAGCGTTTTACAAATTAAACGAATCTACGGCGAACTAAAATCAATTTCTGTATTATCCCCAATATTCAAACTATGCCGCAGGCCCGTAATGGCGGTATCATTACCCACCACTGATTGTTGCAAAATCACCTCTTTGATGGAGGCGTAATTACCGATGATGGAGTCTTTGATAATGGCGTTGGCAATGCGGGTATTGTTGCCAATGGTGACGTGCGGCCCAACGATGGAGTCGGAGATGGAGCATTTTTCACCGATGCTCACCGGGTGAATGATGATGGAATTGTCGAAAGGCGGCAGGTTGTCAGAAGCATAGCCTTCGCGGTCGAGCAGGATGGCGTTGGTTTCCAGCAATACTTCTTTTTTGCCACAATTGAACCAGTTGTCCACCGGAAAAGCATGCAATTTCGCTCCGCGCGTGATCATGCGCATCAGCGAATCGGTGAGCGGAAACTCTCCTTCGGTGCGAATGTTATTTTTTATGTTGTAATCCAGGGCTTCAACTAAGGAAGCCACTTCTTTGATTTTGTAGAATCCGACTAAGGCAAGATCCGATTTTGGAATGCGCGGCTTTTCCACCACACGCCGCACGAGCCCCGTTTTGCTGCATTCCGCCACGCCGTATTCGCGTGGATCGTTTACTTTTTTAACGCCAAGGCAGGAATTGGGATGCGCTATAATTTTCTGAAAATCAGCATCTACAATGGCGTCCCCAAAAAAGATAAAAACCTCATCGGCGTCTGCAAAAAGCGCTTTAGCCGTCCAGATGGCGTGCCCCGATCCGAGCCGGTTTTCCTGCACCACGAACGCCGTGTTGAGGTGGGGGTAATTTTGTTCTACGTAAGCTTTGATTTTTTCTCCGAGGTAGCCGATTATAAAGACAAAATCTTGAATGCCGACTGCTTCCAACTGGTCAATAATAAAAGAAATAATAGGCTTGCCAGCCACCGGAATCAGGGGCTTGGGCTGCGTATACGTTAAAGGGCGGAGTTGTGTGCCGGCACCGGCAACCGGAATGATGGCCTTCATAGAGGGATTTCCTTCTTGCAATATTGCACAAGCAAAGTAAGCATATTTTTTATTAGAAAAGCGTTTGATCCTTATAAAATCCTGACAGGATAATCCTCGTTACCTGCGGAACCGGCTTTATTGGCGCATATCCAGGTTACGAATTGGTTAGCAAAGGGCGCACCCTGTGCCAGGCTGGCAGCAGCGGCTATGTTTACGGGGCCTTGTTTTGTCCTCTAATTTGCTAAAGAAGATTTGCATTGATCCGGCTTTCGTCTTTTCTCCCGGAAGGCCGTACATTTGCAACAGAACCTTAAATATTGAATCACGTGGAGGTATTTTGCTGTAAATTATTCGCCAGGGCGTGGGCCGTCGCAATCCTTGCGGGCTTTTTCTCCCTTCGGTTATCCGCCCAGGCACCGCCCGTCAGCACTTTGCCCCAAAACAAAAATGCCGTACTTGAAATCTATGACGGCATCTATTGTAGCTATTGCCCGCAGGGCCACCAAATCGCCGGTGAAATCCTCAACAATACGCCAAACGACGTCGTACTCATCAGCATCCACAGTGGTCAATATGCAGCGCCAGCAATGGGAGATCCTGATTTTCGGACTGAATATGGTGCAGCACTGGCCGGACAAACCGGCCTCAATGGCTATCCTGCCGGAACCGTAAACCGCCATGTTTTCCCCGGACTTCAGCAAGGCGTGCCGGGTAATACCGCAATGAACCGCGCCCACTGGCAAAATGCAGTCAATCAAACCCTTGCAGAACCTTCACCGGTTAATATTGCCGCCGAAGCAACCATTGATGTGGCTGCTGGTTTACTCACGGTAAATCTGGAGTTTTATTACACGGCTTCCAGTTCAGCCCCCACCAACTTTTTGCATGTCGCTTTGGTGCAGAATCATATCGCCGGCTCGCAAATCGGCGGGGCTACCGGCGATTTTTACGACCACAACCATGTGCTCCGACACCTTGTGACCGGGCAATGGGGGCAAGCCATTGGCACCACTACTGCCGGTTATTTTGAAGGTAGACAATATACCTACGCTTTGCCGGCTGACATCCGCGATATCCCTTTAGAGATGGCCAATCTGCGGTTGGCCGTATTTATTTCAGAAGGGCATCAGGAAATCATCAACGGCATTTCGGTGACGCCGGATTTTATCATGCCGCATGACATCAATGCCGGCTTGCTGTACGCCAAGTCCGATCCGGTCATTTGCAATTCGGAGGTGGCGCCAGCTTTGCGTATCCGAAACGAGGGCAATGCAATCCTGAACAGCCTTCAGGTCAACTATCAGGTGAATAATGGCTCCATGCAGCAGTACGCATGGTACGGCTCGCTGGAAACATACGAGTGGGTCGAGGTAACGCTGCCTTCCGTCGCGTTCATGCCTGCTGCCGCAGGTACAAACCTGATCCGGATTTTCAGCGCCAGCCCAAATGGCACAACAGACCAGTGGGCGGAGAATGACAGCACGGAGGTTGCGTTCAGCAATCCGCCCGTTTGCAACACCATGACCCTTAAAGTGGAATTAAAAACGGATGCTTTCGGCTATGAAACCTATTGGGAACTCATTGATAATCAAGGGGTGGCATACGATCACGGCGGGAATGAAAATGTAGGCGCCAACGGTGGCGGCACTCAATATGCTACTCCTTCAGATCCCGGCGCGTATGGCAACCATCAGTTTATTTCCAAATATATAACGGTTCCGGTGGAAGGATGCTATTACCTGCGCTTGCTGGACGATTACGGCGATGGCATCTGTTGTGATTATGGAGACGGGTATTACCGGATCAAAAATGCGCAGGGCAATCTTTTGGTATCTGGCGGCCTCTTTACGGTGGAATACCGCGAACCGGTTTACGTCCAGGAAATCGCCGTGGCAGCCGTGGATGTATCGGAATTGAGCCTGGATGCAAAGATTTATCCGAACCCTGTGCAGGGGGATGTGTTGTATTGCAGAGTGGAGTTGCCGGCAGCCCGGCAGATTGCAGTCAGCATTTTTGACATTTCCGGGCGCATGATGGGACAACCTGCCGTTTATGACCTGCCAGCCGGCGCAAGCGAAATCAGCCTCAGCACGACAAATCTGGCAGAAGGCGCTTACCAACTGCGTTTAACAACCGACTCCGGGCATCTTGGCAAGGTATTTGTCGTACACCGATAGCACAAAGGTTAAATAAGGCTTAACGGCATTGACAGTACCCCGTTCCGGGTCGTACCTTTGTGACACCAATAGCCACTTTGTGAACCCGTGGATAAAATGAACGATGATGAGACGACTACTACATTTGTTATATATTCCGTTGTTAATCTGCACCGCCCATGCGCAAAACCCGGTGTCGGTCAGTTCTACTTCGGTAGAAAAAAAATTCATTACCGACTTGCGCGATGCTTCTCTAAGCCTCGAATTGCGCTCCAAAATCACCAATACCAGCAACCATAACATTTCGCTCAAGTGGAACCGGACGGTCATCAACCAGCCTTTTGAGTGGGAAACGCAGGTTTGCGACAAAAACTCCTGCTACCTGCCTGCTTTCAACACCAATTACGATCCTGCTGCCGGCATCCTGCTGCCAGTGACCCTGGCACCCGGCGCGTCCTTCGACCTCCTGCTGCATATTTTCCCGAACAGAACGGCAGGAACGGGCGTTTTTGACATTGACATTTCGCAAACCGGCAAACTGGAAACGATCCTTTCTTCGATTTCTTTTTCTACGGTCGTGGAGAGCATGAGTTATACGTCGGAGGTGACGAATAAAATTGACTTAAAAATATTCCCCAATCCGGCCATAGACTATTTCGAACTGGTGAACAACAACTTAGTTTACAAAGTGGTGCTTTACAACCTGATCGGACGAAAAGTGCGCACCTTCGACGCTGCGAATGGCCGGCGCTACAACATCAGCGATATTCCTTCGGGAATTTATTTGGTTGGGCTACTCGACGAACAAAACAATGTATTGAAGACCCTACGGTTGAGCAAAAAGACCTTTCGCCCGTAATGACGGCGGGAATTAGAGCTTGTTTGGATTTCCGTCAATCGGCTACGGACGGCAAATTTTATTTTATACGGCATTGGATTTTTTCGCCGTAGCTGCCGGCTACGTCTGAAAAATTCGCTTTGTCTAAAACAAAATTTCCTCGCCCTCGCTCGATCACGAAAACCCAAACAAGCTCTTAGACTTTTTGTAGTTTTTTAAGACATTTATGTGCATGCAGCGCTGCGCCTACCGTTCCGGCGGCGTTGAGCGATTGAGCAGGCGTGACCCGGGCTGAAGTCGTAATAAAACGCCGATAATTTTCAAAGTCCCGACTAATGCCTCCGCCTATAATGAGGAGGTCGGGGGACAGGATCCGTTCGATGTAGCAGAGGTATTCATTAATCCGGCCACCCCATTCTTTCCAGGAGAGTCCTTCTTTTTCTTTTACCGAACTGGCTGCATAACGTTCAGCGATCATGTTGTGGAGCAGGATATGGCCAAATTCGGTATTCGTTACCAATTTCCCATTCAGGAAAAGAGCCGTTCCGATTCCGGAGCCTAAAGTAATGAGCAACACTGTTCCTTTCTGACCTTTACCCGCGCCGAAAGTCATTTCTGCTATTCCCGCTGCGTCGGCGTCGTTGGTGGCAAAAACGGGGCATCCGCAGGCTTCCGAAAAAATTTGCTCGATATTGACGCCAATCCAGGATTGATCAATATTAGATGCCGTGAGGGAAACGCCATTTTTCACGACCGAAGGAAACCCACAGCCCACTGCGCCTTTGTAGCCATTGTGCATTTCAACAAGTTTTGCAAAAGCGACTGCCATTGCCTCGGGCGTTGCGGGTTTGGGCGTGTCCACCCGTTGGCGGTCTGCGATCAGTTTCCCTGTTTTCACGTCCACGATGGCACCTTTCATCCCGGAGGCACCAACATCAATACCGAGTATTTTGTGTTCCTGCATATCCTGATAGTTGCGGTTACTTGATCAGCCGAATCTTCATGCGTACGTCCTTAGCGGGGCGATCCCGGTTGTCCGTTTGTACCGCAGCGATTTCATCAATGACCTCTAATCCTTTTATGACCCTTCCAAAAACGGTGTATTCCCAATCCAAAAATGGCGTGCCTCCAGTTGCCTCATAGGTCTGTCGCTGGGCGGTGCTGTATCGTTTGCCTTTTTGCGATTCCAACTGGTCTAAGGTCTGGCTGTTCACCGGCCTTCCGTGGACGATGTAAAACTGTGAACCGGAAGAGCGCTTCTGTGGATTGACCTGATCACCCTGGCGGGCTGCCGCCAAAACGCCTTTCAGGTGAATGAGCGTGTCCGCAAATTCAGCCTGAACGGTGTAATTAGGACCACCGGAACCTAATGATTGGCCAGGTTTAGCGCGCTTTGAATCCGGGTCGCCACCCTGAATCATGAAGCCGTTGATGACGCGGTGAAATAGCAGGCTGTCAAAATATTTCTCCTCGGTCAGTTTCACGAAATTTTCCTGGTGTTTGGGCGTCGAATCAAACAACTCAACCAGCATGGTGCCATAATCCGTCTCAATTTCCACCAAACATTTGTTGGGCGGTTTGACGCTCAGCTCCTTCTTGGTCGTTTTTGATTTTTTACCCTGAATTGCCTTGAGTTCCACCGTATAGAAGCCGGAAGACTTGTACTCGTGCGATGGCGCGCTTTCGGTTGACGTATTGCCATCTCCAAAATGCCATTCGTAGCGCTCCGCTTTTTCTGATTGGTTGGAAAACTGAATCGCTGCGGGTGCCATAACGGGTCCCGAATGCGTAAAGCGGGCGATGGGCCGGTTACATCCAAAAAGCAGCATCGCGCCTGCCAACAAAAGGTAAATTCGCTGAACCATGAAAAATGTAAATTTGGGTTATTTAACGTGTATGCTGAAACATCCGGGATGATTCATGTTCTGGCATAAACGCGTGCAAAGAAAAGAAATCTTACTTTAAGATGCGGACTTTCATGCGGACATCCTCCAAAGGGCGGTTGCCCGCGTCGGTTGGAACCGCCGCAATTTTATCCAAAACATCCAGGCCATCCACAATTTCACCAAAAACGGTATAGTCATTGTCCAAAAACGGCGTTCCTCCGATCTCCTTGTACAACTTCCGTTGTTCGGGGCTGTAACGGATATTTTGGCGGCGCTCGGTTTCATCTAAGTAGTTGTCGTCAATCTTTTGCCCCTGGACTAAGTAGAATTGTGAGCCGGACGACATCTTTTGCGGGTTGTTGTTGCGGGCAGCAGCCACCGCACCGCGCAAATGCGGCGCCCCAATCTCTGCATCTATCTGATACCCGGGGCCGCCCGTGCCCAACATGGCACCCGGAGCGGCGTTACGCGAGTCGGGATCGCCCCCCTGAACCATGAACGCGCTGACGACGCGGTGAAACAGGAGGCTGTCATAAAAACCATCTTCGGCGAGTTTAATGAAGTTGTCGCGGTGCTTGGGCGTCGTGTTGTACAACATAATTTTGATGTTCCCAAAGCTCGTTTCGATCACAGCATGCGTATTTTCTTTGTTCCCACAAGAAAGCAGCGCAAGTGAAAGACCAAACAAGAGTATTGTCGTTAAGCGATTCATGGTTTATTATGTATTAGTTGGTTTCCAAGCTTTTATGCATCTTTTTCTTTGAACGAAGCCGTTTCTGCCTCCAGCTCTTTGAAATAGCGGATGGCCCTGCTTTTCAGCAAAGCTTCCTGTTCTTCAACGCCTCTTATTGCGGCGGGTTTCAGTGCTTTCCAATGCGGCCAGCCATCGGCGTCCCGCCCCACAAATTCAAAAAACCCATCGTAGCTCAGCAATTTGCAAACCGCGATGTGCATCAAATCCTGTTTTTCTTCTTTGCTAAAGGCCGCTTGCCAGCGACCCAGCTCCTGAATTCCGATCAGAAACAACACCGCGTTCAGGTCGGGCAGGGTTTCTTTTTTAAAAACATCCTGTACAAAATGCCGCACTTTTAACCATTCAAAATCAAGTTCCCAATCTTCCATAATTAGTGTCTGTCTTTAAAGTCCGGTGTCTGCTATTTTTAGCCGGTGTCTGTTCTTTAGAGTCGGTGTCTATTCCTCCCGCATCAGCGTGGGCACCCGCTTCGCCCGCATAGCAGGCGGCAGCGAAGCCAGCAATCCGATGAACATGACCGTCAGCGCAACGACCAAAAAATCAAAAACCCGCGTACTGATCGGGTATGCCTCAATGATAAAATCGCCCGGAATGGTGATGATGCCGACCGTTTTTTGAAGGATCACCACTACAATGGCAATAATAAAACCCACCACTACCCCAAGTCCGCAGAGCAAAAGCCCTTCTGCCAGGAAGATGTTGCGAACCGTATTGTCTAAGGCGCCCATGGATTTAAGGATGGCAATGTCTTTTTGTTTTTCAAGCACGATCATCCAAAGTGCCCCCACGATATTGAAAGCAACCATCAGCATCATCAGGCTCACAATGGCAAAACTGAGCCATTTCTCCATCTTCATCAAACGAAAAAATGCCTCTTCCTGTTCATAGCGGTCTTTAACGATGAAGGTTTCTCCCATTAGGGTTTTCAAAGCCCGTTTGACTGCCGGAGTGCTCGCGCCGGGTTTGACTTTCAACTCAATGGCGCTGGTTTCGTCGTCGAAGCCCAGCAAATCGCGCGCAAACTCAATCGAAGTAATGACGTATTGGTTGTCAAAATCCTGCTGGATCACAAAAGTGCCCGCCGGATAGGTAAACCGCTCGCGAAACTGGTTTTCCAATGGCCCCGTTTCCTGGCGCTTGGGCATGTACACCGCAATGGGCGTAAAAGGGTCGTTGATGTTGATGCCCAGCTTGTTGTGCATACCTATGCCCAGCACGGCCATTTTGACTTTGCCGTCCTCCAGTTGAAAACGCCCGTTCCAGATGGAGGAATCCATTTTGGCAACCTTGTTGTAGCTGCTGTCCACGCCTTTGAGGATGCCGACTTCCTGGTTGTCTTTGTAAGAAAAAAAGGCCACTTCCTCCACGGTTTGAGCAGCGAATGCCACGCCCTCCGTACTTCTTATATTGCTGAGCATCAAGGAGTCGGCAGGGAAATTTTTGCCCTTGGCGGGGATAATTTTAAGGTCGGGATTAAAATTGCCGTACATCCCGGTGATCAGGTCTTCAAACCCGTTGAACACAGACAGCACCAAAACCAGCGCGGCAGTGCCGATGGATACGCCGAAGACCGCAATGCCCGTGATGATGTTGATGGCATTAGTGGATCTTTTGGATGCTAAATAGCGCCGCGCAAATTTTAGAGGAAGGTTCATTACAGAAACGAGCCGGTTTTATGTGATGAGAGAAGGGGGTTAAACAGACACGCGCGGGCTTGTTGCGCGCACTTTTTGCATTTCCTGTTGCAACTTTGCTTTGGTCGCTTCCGATAGTGGAACCAACGGCAGACGCACCTGACGACCGCAAAAGCCCAATATTTCTAAGGCCGCTTTGATGCCTGCCGGATTGCCTTCCGTATACAACCAGGGGTGTATGTCCAACAGCGCATCGTTCAACCTGCGCGCCGTTTCAAAATCGCCCCGAAGTCCAGCACGCACCATCCCCGAAAACTCGGCGGGATAGGCATTGCCAATGACCGAAATGACCCCATCGGCACCGCATCCCAGCAAGGGGAGCGTGAGCGGGTCATCGCCCGATATGACCAAAAAACCCTCCGGTCTGTGTTTCAGAATTTGCATCCCCTGCACCAGATCACCACTTGCCTCCTTCACGGCAATGAATTTGGAACTGCTGTTGGCCAAACGAACCAGCGTATCGGCGCTGACGTTGGAGGCAGTTCTGCCCGGCACATTGTAAATGATCAGCGGCAATGGCGCAACTGCTGCCACCGCCATATAGTGCTGAAAAATGCCTTCCTGGTTGGGTTTATTGTAAGAAGGGCTGCTCGACATAATAGCAGAAACCCCCTGAAAATTGTAATCCTGCAACTCTTCTACCAGCCGCGCCGTATGGTTGCTGCCGAAAAACCCCGCTACAATGGGGACCCGGTCTGCCACAACTTTGATGGTAAAATCCAGTACCTCCCGGCATTCCTGCGCGCTCAGCGTAATGGCTTCGCCGGTCGTGCCCAGACAAACCAGGTAGTCCACCCTGCCGGCAATGGTGTGGCCGATGATCCCTTCCAAAGCCGGATAATCAATCGCCTTGTCTTCGCGAAACGGCGTCACTAATGCAACGCCGGTGCCTCTAAACTTCGATGGGGACATGCTTTGCGTTTGTTTTTTTAAGCACCGATTCCATTTGCTCGATGAAGTGCGCCAGGGATGGCCGCCGGGAAACGTCTATCATCAGGTCGAAATACCACCCGCTGTCCATTTCCGGGCCGACTTTAAAACTTGCCTGCGACAAGGCCGCGATGTAGGTGGCCACAACTTTCGCCTGCGTATCGAGGTTGATGAGCATATCGAACTTTTGATCCATAAAGGCCTCCACATCCGGGCTTTTCGGGCACATCGCCCAGTTGAGCTGCTTTTTCCCGAAGGAAAGGAACGGCAGGCTGGAGCTGTCTTCCGGCTGGTCTTGCAGGTAGAAGCCCATCATTTGCACCCGTTTGCCGCGCTCTTTTAACTTTTGCGCATAGCGCAGGGCGGTTTCGCGCGTAGCCGGCTCTGTTGCGTCAAACAACAGGCCAATGGTTTGGCAAGAATCCAAATTAACCGGTTTTCTGGAAGACAGCTTAGGTCTGGTGCGCAGGCGTTTTTCCAAAAAGTAGCGATGTGCCGCCATGCGAATATGCTGAGGTATCATAATTGAAAAGTTTATGTTTTCCTGCACTTTTTCCGGCGCAGGCGACTTCCAGGATACATCGGGCCGTAACTCGTTCTTATTTCTTTCGTGCAGGCGGCGGCGGCGCAGGTTCTTCCGGTAAAGCCAGATCATAAACGCCCATGCTGGCAAATTTATTGATCCGGGCTTCGATGCGTTCGTCCGGGTTCATGTCAATCAATTCAGAGAGCGCCTTTTTGATCTGTTTTTTCAACAGCTTCGCCATTTCCTCCGGGTTGGAATGCGCCCCGCCAACCGGCTCCTTAATGATGCCGTCAATGAGTTTGTTCTCAAACATGTGGTCGGCCGTCAACTTCAGCGCTTCTGCGGCTTGTTCCTTGTAATCCCAGCTATGCCATAAAATGGAAGAACACGACTCGGGGGAAATCACAGAATACCAGGTATTTTCGAGCATGAACACCCGGTCGCCCACGCCGATGCCGATGGCACCCCCGGAAGCTCCTTCGCCAATGATGACGCAGATAGAAGGCACGCGAAGCTGCGCCATTTCAAACAGGTTGCGCGCAATGGCTTCGGCCTGACCGCGGTCTTCAGCTTCGATGCCCGGAAAAGCGCCGGGGGTATCTATCAGGCAAATGACGGGAAAGTTGAAGCGTTCGGCCATTTTCATGAGGCGCAGGGCTTTGCGGTAACCTTCCGGATAGGCCATTCCAAAATTCCGGTACTGCCGCATTTTGGTGTTGATGCCTTTCTGGTGGCCCAGAATGACCACCGTTTGGCCGTCTAAGCTGGCCAAGCCGCCCACGATGGCTTTGTCGTCCTGGCTACAGCGGTCGCCGTGCAACTCCACGAACCGTTTGCACATCTGGCTGATGTAATACAGCGTATACGGGCGCTCCGGATGCCGCGACAGCTGCACTTTTTGCCAGCCGCTCAGGTTTCCGTAGATTTCCTTACGCGTGGTTTTTATTTTGTTTTCCAGTTCTTTGAGCATTTCCGTCACATCCACCGCTCCTTCTTCACCCACTTGTTTGATCTTTTCAAGTTGCTCGTACAACTTTTCTAAAGGTTTCTCAAATTCCAGAAAGACCATGTGTTTGTTGTTTTATGCCCGAGCCCTGACGATAGTCGGGGCGCGAAGCCGATAAGAGGTTTTAAACCAGCCTCAAGTGCGAAGGGCAAAGTTAGCAATAAGGTGTTAGTTATTGACCGGGGAGAAAAAAAATGAAACTTTTTTTCCTCAATGCTTGCTTTATTCTCTCATACAAGCGTATCTTTGCACACGCTAAAAGAACATAGGTTCTCGCAGTACAATTTGGTTCGGTAGTTCAGTTGGTTAGAATACCTGCCTGTCACGCAGGGGGTCGCGGGTTCGAGTCCCGTCCGGACCGCTAACATTTTTAAAGTTCATTCGTACAAAGCCCGCATTGTCTTGACAATGCGGGCTTTGTTGTTTTATGGCCTGCCTTGAAAAGGGTACAAAAAAACCATTATTGGCTTTTGATCCGTATTGTTTGCAAGGCAACGTACCGCCGAACTCTGTTCGGAGGAGAGGTGTTGAGTGGCGCGGCGGTTTGGCAGGAGCTTGTGGTCACCAACTTCAGTTAGTAGACCAAAAAGCGGGTGAAATCTGAAAGGATAAGACCCGCGAGGCCGCCGCCTCTGCGCAAGCAGGGAAATGTCCTATAGAAACAAATTTTTGTGTAAAACAATTTGTTTGTATTTTGAAAGATTTCTATTAGCTTTGCCATAAGTTCACCATACGCTTGTTGCCCAATGTCGCACTTGAATACAAGTTTCCAACTACTTGAAATGCTGACCCCCAGCGGAAAACAGGTTGAGAACCTAGTGCACGTACATTATGACGACCAAGTACTTAACTATAAAAAGTACGACAAAAACGAACCGTTCTACATTGACAAGATCATCGCCCTCGAAGGAGCAGCCCGCTATAAGGCTGACTATGTTTACTTCCGACACTTGCCTGAACGGCCACCACTTGCCCAGATTGTAACTATCCAGCCGCTTTGAAATGCTTTTTGCCATACGACCTCGGAGAGATCAGAGGTTTGTAGAAATGTAGCATTTCAATGTTTTCCCGACCTCGGAGAGGTCGAAGGTTTGCAGAAAATAGCGTTGAAACAAACGTTCGACCTCTCCGAGGTCGGGAATTAAGGTCAACCCGATGCATTTCTACAAACCTTTGACCTCTCCGAGGTCG